>Ga0114999_10001250_pt1 | contig 35580 bp, 32 predicted proteins | sample ArcticOcean_MG_C_3_FD_89820 | JGI IMG/M metagenome (GOLD analysis project Ga0114999, IMG submission 89820) | Marine microbial communities from western Arctic Ocean - ArcticOcean_MG_CB8_126 | ecosystem: Environmental > Aquatic > Marine > Oceanic | place: Arctic Ocean: Canada Basin | collected...
CGCACGGATGACCTGATCCGCATGTTGTCGATGGAGACCATCGCTGACCGTCGCACGGAAGGGTTCTCCCACGGCGAGCGTATGAAAGTTTGCCTTGCCCGAGCCCTCGTACACGACCCGGGCAACATCCTGCTGGATGAGCCCACCAACGGTCTTGACGTCATGACCACCCGCACCGTGCGCGAGTTGATTGGCCAACTGCGGGACCAGGGCGTCAACGTCCTCTTTTCGAGTCATCTGATGCACGAGGTGTCCCGGTTGTGTGATCACATCGTCATCATTTCAGGGGGCAAGGTCGTCGCCGAAGGCAGCACGGAGCAGATCAGCGACGCTGCCGGCGAAGACAACCTTGAGGACGCCTTCGTCAAGTTGGTCGAAGGAGTCCTCAATTGAGCCCCGTGCGCGCCGTCTTCATCAAAGAACTGCTCGACAGCCTGCGTGACAAGAAAGCCGTCATGAGTGCCATGCTGTTTCCAATCTTCGGCCCGGCAGTCATTTATTTCATGATGACGGCAATGATCTCGATTCGCTCAGAGGTACAGGAGACTGCCGTCCCTATCCAGAATATGGACAACGCGCCCCACCTGATTCGTTGGCTGACCGAACGCGGGGTGACATTCGAGCGCTTCGATGGCGATGCGCGCGACGCGGTGGAAGCCAAGGACAAGGATTTCGTTCTTATCATCCCGGACGCCTACCAGAAGCGCTTCGCCGAGTCTCGCACCGCGTATGTAGAAGTCGTCCACGACAGTTCTCGCGCCGACGCGCAGGCCGCAACCCAGCGCATCGCGTCACTGATCCGTGGCTACAACGGCGAGATCGCCGCCCTTCGCTTGATCACCCGGGGCGTGTCGCCCGACGTTATGCGCGCGGTTGAAGCCCGCGAGATCGAGATAGCCAGCAAGCAACAGATTGCTGCCCGGGCACTCACGTTCATTCCCATGTACATCGTGCTCGCAGCCTTCGTTTCAGGTATGGGCGTGGCGGTTGACAGCACGGCAGGTGAACGCGAGCGTTCAACCCTTGAAGCCTTGCTCATTAATCCAGTGGACCGTTCCGTCTTCGTCACCGGCAAGTGGCTCGCGGCCGCGGGCTTTGCGTCTGTGGGGGTTATTCTCACAATGCTGCTTTGCGTCATTGTGCTTCAGCACATCCCCCTCGAGGAGCTTGGACTTAAGTTCCAGGTGACGCCGATGCAGGTCATCGCTATGGTACTCGCGACCTTTCCCCTCGCCTTTCTGGCAACCTCCATGCAGTTGCTGCTCGGCATCTTTGCCAAGTCCTTCAAAGACGCCCAGTCTTACATCGGCTTTCTCGTGTTTCTGCCAATGGCGCCCGCCATCTTTACCGTTTTCAATCCCATCGCCACCCAAACCTGGATGTTCGCAATTCCCTGTCTGGGTCAGCACCTGCTGCTGACCGACGTGATGGGCGGCAAGCCCGTGCCCGCCGTGGGTTACGTCCTCTCAGCAATCTCCACGATGATCGTTGCCGCCGGGTTGGTGCAGGTGACGGCACGCTTTTTCAAGCGCGAGAGCATCATCTTCAGTTGAGCCTACCGTTGACCCTCTGGCGCAGACCGTTCGTCATCGTTGACCAATTGGAATGTATTGGTTGTCGAATCTTCAATTATTCTGCACCCAGTAATGCCTGTAAGGTCACGTCCGAATGTGATCGCAACATGGCATCGTGCAATGTTCCGCCTTCGCAGTGACGTACCCGTTCGGATGGAGAGCCACTTTTCCATGCGTCCTATCTGCATTAAACACGCTAACCCCCCGAGGATCAGAAACGATGTCAGACTATCTCGATCAGATAGCCCAGGTTCGTGCTCAAGTCACCCAGAAGGATGAATGGAGCGCGATCAATCCGGAGTACGTGGTTCGCATGAAATTGCAGAACCGCTTCCAGACCGGAATTGAAATCGCTCAGTACGGTGCCGACATCATGCGGGCTGATATGGCTGCTTATGACAAGGACCAGTCCAAGTACACCCAATCGCTGGGCTGTTGGCACGGGTTTGTTGCACAGCAGGTCATGATGGGCGTGAAGAAGCATCACCAGGTGACTGATCGTCGCTACATCTATCTTTCAGGCTGGATGGTCGCAGCCTTGCGGTCACAGTTCGGCCCCTTGCCCGACCAGAGCATGCACGAGAAGACGACACTGCCAGACCTCATCGCCGAGATCTACACGTTCCTCAAGCAGGCCGATGCCCGCGAACTCCGACATATCTTCGCGGAACTCGATGAGACCCGCGCAGCCGGTGGCAACATCGGTCCGTTCATCGAGCAGATCGACAAATATCAAACTCATGTCGTACCAATCATCGCGGACATCGACGCCGGATTCGGCAACGAGGAAGCGACCTACCTGCTCGCCAAGAGCATGATCGAAGCCGGCGCCTGTGCCATCCAGATCGAAAACCAGGTGTCAGATGCCAAGCAATGTGGGCACCAGGCTGGCAAGGTCACGGTTCCGCACGAAGACTTCGTCTCCAAGATCAACTCCATTCGCTACGCGTTTCTTGAGCTTGGTATTGAAAACGGCATCATCGTTGCACGGACTGACTCGCTGGGTGCCGGCCTCACGCAGAAGGTCCCGCTCTCGATCGAGTCTGGCGATCTTGGCAGCAAGTACTGCGACTTCCTGGACACTGAGGAAGTTCACAACATTGACGAACTCACCGACGGCGACATCACCATTCACCAGGGTGGCAAACTGGTGAAGCCCAAGCGCCTGGATAACGGCCTATACGCGTTCAGGGAAGGCACCGGCGTCGACCGTGTTGTGCTCGACTGCATCACAAGCCTCGAACACGGCGCTGATCTGCTGTGGATCGAAACCGAGCGCCCACACGTCGGACAAATCGCCGAGATGGTCAATGCCATTCGTGCGGTTCGCCCCGAAGCCAAGCTCGTTTACAACAACTCGCCGTCGTTCAACTGGACGCTCAAGTTCCGTGAGCAAGTGTATGAAGACTGGAAAGCCGAGGGCAAGGACGTGAGCGCTTACCCGGACCCAGGGGTCTTTGACAAGGGCCTGATGGACGAGAAGCTCGACTCATCTGAATTGGCAGTCCTTGCCGACGAACTCATTTCTGCATTCCAGCGCGACGCTGCCCGGGAAGCCGGAATCTTCCACCACCTCATCACACTGCCGACCTATCACACCGCCGCGCTGTCAACCGACACGCTGACAGAAGGTTACTTTGGCGGCATGGGTATGCTCGCATACGTCAAGGACGTTCAGCGGCAGGAGATCCGTCGTGGTCTCGCTTCCGTCAAGCACCAGGATCTGGCGGGTTCCAATATCGGTGATGACCACAAAGAGTACTTCCTTGGCGAAAAGGCACTGCTCGCTGGTGGCACCGCGAATACGATGAATCAATTCTAGCGAACCGGTTTGCCGACTTTCAAAGCCTCGCTTATGCGGGGCTTTTTTTTGGTCGCCCAAATGTAATGCAGCACCACCGACCACTTCTAAGCCAACCGCCTGACTCCATCGTCCATCCACCTCCATCCAAGGTAGCGCGATGAGACTTTCACCTCAAGATTAGGAGATTAGGCAACACTCTTCCTTCCAAACTTAGCGTGGAACCGACCTTCAGCAAGCGGAGCCATAGTCGACTTCCAGTAACGGCGACGAAATCATCACCTGCCAGAACGACAAAACCGGTCCACGAAGGACCGGTTCAAGTCAGGATACTGGCCAGGTACTCAACGGATCAGGTCTGCGTACCCCGAAGCCCCGGCTGCCATCGTCATCCGATCGTCAAGCTGCTTCGCCAGCGTTTCGAATTGCGATTCGTTCCAATATGGTTGGAATTCAGTGTTGGCCCGCAAAATCTCGGAAAGGCCCTGGCTGTTTCTCATCGCCTCTAGATCTCGTTTGCCGACGGTCTCGGTTGCCTCCATCAGCGCTATTAGTTGGGCGCACATGAGTTCTCTTTCGCCCGCCGAGGCGAGTACAGAGGCCTTGAATCGAGCTCTGATTGTCGGTACCGATGCTCTTCCGACAAATCGCCATACACCCTATTAACGGCCAAATTTACGCTATGCCACCCATCAGTTCTTGCGACTTCCCCTATCTTCTGTCGATCACGTGGGAACGCCTTCAACATTGCATCAACAGCGTCGGATTCTTGATCCGCGCCCTGATACGCAATGGCGAGTGATCGATGAAACCAGCTTGAATCCTGGGCGGAGACTGTTTCTTCGGAAAGCGAAATCGCTCTGCGGATCGGCTCAATTGCAGCGGCTGGGTTACCTAGATTGAGATGGGCGAGACCCAGAAGGAAATCAGCCAAACGCACTAAGCAGTGCGGCCCAACGTCCATTAGCGTAGTAGGAATACAGCACGAACGTGGCTGCTACCAGTGTGATTGCATGTGTTGTAACGCTCAGAACAGCTCGTTCTGAATGCTCTGAAACGTCGGCATCGACATCACCTGCGAGCGCGAGGGGCGGGCGGGACCCGCATCGTCGGGATCACGCGCAAGCTGGAAACGCGCCAACAAGACCGTCCGCACCGCCCTCATCGTCCGCACGGAGAAAAATACCAGTGGCGCTGTTCCAGTCTGTGGCCATCGTTCAGCACGGAAGCGGACAAGGAAGGCTGGCCGGCAGCACGGCTGTTGTCCACCCGGTTCGAACATGAACTGGCGGACCGTAGCCGCCGACGCATTGAACGGCATCTCAGCGAAGCCCGCCTACCCGCTGGCAAGAGCCTGCAGAACTTCGACTTCAGCGCGGTGCCCATGGTGTCCAAAGCGCAGGTCAGCGCTCTCACTGCCGGTGACGGCTGGCTGGAGCAGGGCGCCAACCTGATCCTGTTCGGTCCACCCGGTACCGGCAAGAGCCATCTTGCTGCCGCGATAGGCCTGGCGTTAGTGGAAAACGGCTGGCGTGTTCTGTGCACACGCACCACTGATCTGGTGCAACGACTGCAGATCGCGCGCCGCGAGTTGTCACTGGAGAACGCGATCACGCGGCTACAGAAATACCCTCCGTTGATCCTCGATAACCTGGCCTACCTGAGTAAGGATCAGGCCGAGACCAGCGTGCTGTTCGAACTCATCAATGCCCGCTATGAGCTTCGCTCGATGCTGATTACCGCCAACCAGCCATTCGGCGAATGGGGCAAGGTCTTCCCTGATCCGGCCATGACTGTGGCAGCCGTCGATCGCCTGGTTCACCACGCCAACATCTTCGAGATGAATGTCGAGCGCTCCCGGCGCCGCAAAGCGGTGGCGAGAAAACAGGGACGTGGCAGACCGGCCACTCGAGCAATGCCAAAAGCCGCAGCGCAAGACACACAGGCCTGAACCCACCCACCGAGGGAACCCGCCGACCGGCAGGTCCCCTCACCACCTTCAGGTACACAATCGGGCGCCGCCGCGTCACCAACCTGGCGGCCAAGAAAAAAACGCCTTCTCTCGTTCGATCTGAGGCGTTTTAACCATCCACCTCTGGCTTTAGTACCCTCCGACTCGGCCTTAAATCCCGTCAAACCTCCTTCCAAACTCCCTTTACACCAGCACGCCAAACCACAGTCATCCGGACTGCCACGACATCAGAAATCCCTCATCCTGATTGTCGCTGTCTTCTCATCCTGATTGACGCGCCACACTGACTAATGAAGTCGTGAACAAGATATCTGCAGCACACCTGATAGAGGGTTGGTGATTTGGTCTTAGCGGGTACTGGGGGTACCACAAGACTCTAACTCAGATTCAGGCCGGCATTGCTTTTGCGCCTGGCGTGATGGCCGTTGTGGGTTACATTCTCAATGCCAGATTCGACCAGGTGATCGAGATGATCGCCAAATCGTCCTCATGAAAAAGTGAAAAAGCATCAATGACTCATTGTCGATGATGATCAAAACAACCCGTCCCGGCGGGTTTTTTCGTTTCTGAGGTGAACAAAACGTGCCACTCAGTGAAGAACAGATAACGGACCCCCTAACCTGTTTCTCCGCCAACGAAGAGGCATATACTGGTACAACCCTGCGGCCTCTTGCGCCTCCGCTCGCCGGTCGATACCAGATCGCCATCGTGCACGGTTTTGATGCGCCGCCGGACGTGAACCAATTCAACATTCAACAAAACAGGAAGACCGTCATGAGCGACCTGATCCTCACTGAACGCCGCGGCAAGAAAGAAGGCATCCTCTGGATGACCCTCAATCGCCCAGAGAAGATGAATGCCCTCACCTTTCCACTCCTGAAGGAAATGCGTGAGATTCTCATCGATGCGCGGTTCGATCGCAGCGTCCGCTGCATCGTCATCACCGGCGCCGGACGTGGCTTCTGCGCGGGAATGGATATGGGCGGCAATGCCAACCCGGACCGCGAGCCGCCGCCCGAACCGAAGGACGCGAAGCCGGATCCCGAAGGCTATCGCCTGAACTTCCGCCATGAGACCGAAACCTATATCGCGCTGAAGCGGATGGAAGTGCCGATCATCGCCATGATCAACGGTCCCGCCGTGGGCGCCGGCTTCGACCTCGTCAGTCATTGCGACATGGCCGTCGGTTCAACTGCCGCTCGATTTCAGGTGGCTTATGTCAAGCGCGGCGTGTTTGCCGACCTGGGCGGCTTCTGGTCGTTGCCCAAGATCCTGGGCTGGCGCAAAGCCATGGAGATGATGATGACTGGGCGCTTCATGAGCGCCGAAGAGGCGCACGAGGCCGGTCTCACCAACTACCTGGTCGAGCCAGAAGAACTCGAAGCGAAGACCATGGAACTCGCCCAGGAAGTGGAATCGGGACCACCGATCGCCCAGAAGCTCGGCAAGATGCTGGCGCTTCGCACCGCCCACCTCGACTTTGACACGGCTATGCAGTGGTCTGAAAGCGCGATCCCCGTTGTCGGTTTATCGCAGGATTCCATCGAAGGCATGCGTGCGTTCGGCGAACGGCGCGAAACCGACTTCACGGGACGATAACCATGAACATCACGTCAGAACTCAAGGGCAAGGTCGCGATCGTTACGGGCTCGTCTCGCGGCATTGGCGAGGCGATCGCACGCAGGCTTGCGCTTGCGGGCGCTCGCGTTGTCGTGACCGCACGCACGATCGAAGTGCGCGACGAGCGCCTGCCGGGCACGATCAACAGCGTGCGCGACGCGATCAACGAAATGGGCGGTGAGGCCATCGCCATTGCCTGCAATATGCAGAAGAAAGTGGAGCGCGAAGCGCTGGTCGAGCAAACACTCGTGGCATTTGGCCGCGTCGACGTGCTGGTCAACAACGCCGCGATCCTGGTCCCCGGGCCAACAATCGATTACTCGGAGCGCTACTTCGACCGCATGTTCGAGATACTCGTGAAGGCACCCTTTCACCTTTGCCAACTGGTCTTGCCCGGCATGATCGAGCGCGGCGAGGGCGGTTCGATACTGAACATCTCATCGAGTGCAGCAAAGCACCCCAAGCCTGGTCAAACCTCCTACGATGGTGCGGTCTACGGTCTCAACAAAGCCGCGATCGAACGCTTCACGACCGGTCTTGCGACCGAGATGTTCCAGCACAACATCTCTGTCAACGCGCTGTCACCAGATGGCTTCATCGCAACGCCCGGGCAGATGTTCGGCCGCAAGTACAGCCAGGAGTTGATTGACCGCGCCGAACCGGTCGAAGGCATCGCCGAGGCAGCCATGACGCTGGTGACGGGCAATCCGCAGAAACTGACTGCCGGCATCCGTTACACGTCAGACGTGACCGAGGAGTTCAAGCTCAATGCCGCCGACATCGGGATGGACCCACCGGTCCCCAACTAGCCGCATTTCACGGTGCCGGATTACCGCGCTGTCGCGCAGGGGAACCCACGGCACCCTGGCTTTAGTTCCATGAAAGGGTCGCCAACGCTTCGGCTTACTCTTCAATCAATACCGATATCAAAAGGTCATTTCATGAAGGCGTCGACGATTTTTCTCCTTGTGCTGCTATGCGCTACCCACAGCGCATCAGCAGACATCGACCGCAAGCGGCTTGCGCGCATCGATGACCTGCTGAACCAGTACGTTGCCGACGGCAAGATCGCAGGCGCGGTGGTGCGCATTGGTCACCGGGGCCGTGTCGTGAAACATGATGCCTACGGCATGCAGGACATCGAAGCCGGCGTCGCGATGCAGAAAGACTCAATCTTTCGCATCGCGTCCCAGACCAAGGCGGTCATCAGCGTCGGCATCATGATGCTGCAGGAAGAAGGCAAGCTGCTGATAAGCCACCCCCTGTCGCGTTATATGCCCGAGTGGAAGGACTCCACTGTCGCAGGTTCCAACGATGCGGGCGAAGACACCATCGAACCGGCAAAGCGCGCGATCACCCTGCGCGATCTTCTGACCCACACGGCCGGCATCGACTATGGAGATGGCCCCAGTTGGAGGGAAGCGGGTATCAACGGCTGGTACTTCGCACACCGCGACGAGCCGATTCGTGAAACGGTGCGCCGCATGGCACCACTGCCGCAGGCAGCACAGCCGGGAGAACGCTTCGTCTACGGCTACTCAACGGACATTTTGGGTGCCGTGATCGAGGTGGCGAGCGGCATGCCGCTCGATCAATTCCTCAAACAGAAGATCTTCAATCCGCTCGCAATGACCGATACTCACTTTTACCTGCCGAACACAAAGACTGCACGGCTGGCAACGGTCTACTCCGCTTCTGACGACACGATCAAGCGGACGCCGGACGCGAGTGCGATGGTCGGGCAGGGTGCCTACGTGGTGGGCCCACGCAAGAGTTTTTCCGGCGGTGCGGGCTTACTTTCAACCGCGTCTGACTACGGCCGGTTTCTTGACACATTGCTGCTCGGGGGGCGCCTCGATGGCCAGCGGATTATGGGCCGCAAGACCGTCGATCTGATGACCACTGATCATCTCCGTGACGTCGATTTTCGGCCAGGCTCAGCCTTCGGCCTGGGCTTTCTGGTGGTCGATGATGTCGGTGCCACCGGCGAGGCCGGCAGCGTTGGTAATTTCGGATGGGGCGGCGCTTACCACACCACCTATTGGGTCGATCCGGTCGAAGAGCTAACATTCGTGTACATGACGCAACTGCTGCCCGCAGGCGGACTCGACGACTCGGCACGGTTGCGTGCACTGATTTATCAGGCCGTCGACTGACCGCCACTGGCCAGCGTTCTGTAACAGCACCCTTAGGTGAGCCCGTCGTCGCCGTAGGATGCGGCAGGACCGGCCCCGTCTTCACCGAGGCGTCCGCCCGAGCCAAAGTGACCGCGACCCGGCACGTGATTGACCTCGATGCGAATGCCATCCGGGTCCTCAAACAGAATCGAGTAGTAGCCAGGTGCGAAGTGCGAGCCGTCCTCCGGCCCGTGAATGATCCTGGCGCCTAACTCAACGACGAATCGATAGATTGTCTGAACATCTGCGTTCGAGCGCGCGCGGAAACACACGTGGTGCAGTCCCGACGTGTCCTGGTCAAAGGTGACGTCGCGTTTCTCGTCCGGGGCACCGCGAACGAGAATCCCGGTGCGACTGCCGATGCAATAGATCGTATTGTCATTGCGGATCAGCGTCTCCATCTCGAGGAAGTGCAAGAGTGCTTCCCAAAAAGGCAGACACTCGGCCGGCTTGCTGACCGTCAACTGGATGTGCGCGATACCATTTACTTCAACACCCAAGTGCGATACCTCCCCGGCTAACGTTCAAACAGTTTTGCAAAACCCACGACAGGTCATCCTCGCCACCCGCAACGGTGGTTCCACGTTGGTCGGGTGAATCCAACGCATCAACCGGGACGACCGTCACGCACCGTCCCGGCAGGCGGGCTGCTATCACGCCATCATGCCACCTTCGAAACGCCCAGGGCAGGAACCGGCGAGCCACCCTGGTCAGTTCGGCGTCGCTGGTATCCCACTTGGGCTGAAACTTCACCCGGTGCCGCAACCAACGCCACAACCGCTGCAGTCCCGGGTCATTTGCGGTCAGGCCGTTCGCCCCCTCGATCGCAAGCGCCCGCTCGTTCAGCCATTTGGCAAGCTCCGCCGGTGTCGCCATGTCGATAACGCGACGCACGTGGCAGTAATTCTGCATGACGACACCACGACGCATGTGACCATGCTTCTTCAACTGGGCAAGCAGCAATCGCGATGCCCGCATGTCACTCATGATGTCATCGAGTCTTGGCTGCATACGCCTGACAATCGCTCGCCACTCCGGATTCCCGATCGACTTTTCAAGCAACGTTCCTATCGCATGCGCTGCGCGGTTGCGCTCCTGCAGTGCGCCGTGACGGGCTTTATCAAATATCTCGTTCCAGACCTCAACGTCGCGGTTGCCGTTGTTACGACAAGGACAAAGATCGCGCAACGCGTTGCGGCGCGCTTGATTACTGCCGCGATTGAGATCGCCAAGGATCTGGTCAACAGACTTGGTTTTTCGTTTAGCCATAAGTCCTCTGGCACCTTGCGCCGCGGATCAACTCATCCAGCGGCAGGTACAAATTATTCTGCAAAAAAGCCGTCGCGCGCAGCGTGAAACGCATAGATACGGCGCGGGACATCGGAACGCATGGAGGGACGTCTCGTCAGAAGCTGGCAGTCTACTGAGCGTCTTCCAACACATTCTTCCAACACATATAGTGCCGGATCTTGTGCCGAACCTTGTATCGGATCTTGTACCGGATCGCGGTCTCCGACTATAGGACGGAACCCGTCAAAGAGATCCGCAGACGTCTAACGATGCGTTCGTCGAGATCAACTTTCGGAATGTGCCATGCGGAGATATCCTCTGTTCGGGACTCGCCAGCATTGGAAATTGCCAGCCGGCGACGTTGCAACTGACCCCTATGAGGCCCTGAGGAGCGCAATCTTAGTCCCGCACTTACCTCCGATCAACGCCTCCGGCTCGCACACTTACCCGGTGATTAGAGGGACCACCCATCCCTCAGGATGGCCGGAGCGTGGACCACGCCTGAATGCCAAGTCGCCCTTCCCGATGCACCAGATTTACCACGCCATGAAGCTCGTCTTCGCCATGCTTGAGTCGCACTTCAAGGTTCGCACTCGTGTTACCAGATTGAATTATATTAATATCAACTATTGATACGCCTGCCAGATTGAGATCGCCCGCAGCATCCAGCGAGTCAGTTCGCCGAAACTCGCCCACGCCAATCACATAATGGGGAAAATGCAGGCAGTCTGCTATTGCGGTTGCATCATCCAGACCCATGCTGTCGATAAACTCGCGAACGAGGGCAGCCGACTCATCGCCAAGTTCACTCGCCCCCTCACCGACCTGCGCACCGCCTCGCACAGAGTCGCTGCCAAATCGAGACTGAATACCCCACCGGCCCTGTATGTTAGTAACAACATAGGTCACGGGCGTCGTCAGTATCGTCTCGCCCTTGTCGTTGTATCGACTCCACTGCCCGGCGACGTGAATCTTGTCCTCGTTCCCGGCCAGAAACCGCTGGTAGTCGAACGCGCTTCGCACCCAACCTGATGCAAGAACCCGGTCATACGACTGAGCAGCCGCGTAGTCCGCTGCAGTTGCTGCCTCGCCGACCGCGGCATGGGGCGATGGCCGTACATTCGGATAGTTCAGACTCGCCGCAAACTGGTGTGGATCTCGAGAATTAAAACCCTCGATGAAGCGGTCCGTCGCCGCTATGCCAATTTCTTCAAGTGTCATATTCGGCCTCAGGCGTAGGTGCTGTACTCGGGGGCAGCTCGGTACCAGACCAAGCCGTGGGCGATGTTACGCCAGCGCTTGCCGTAAGTGTTCGCCGGTTCCTTCCCCCCCATATATGAACAGCCCTGGTGAACAGCCCAAGGTTTCGCCAATTCAGGATTTCGGCCAAGATAGGATCCGACGGGTCGATGCTCCAAGTTCACGACCCTCACTTTGCTGATCGAGGATCGATCTCAATGACGTTGTTGCGCGTTCCTGCTGCTGCCCCGCACGACCTGATTCTGGATGCCTATCAGACAGCGGGCGGTATCGTGGTTGAAGACATCTTTGCCGCAAAAACCATCGATGCACTGCGGCAGGACCTCACCACGGCTGCCGAGAGTTTTGCTCCTGGCGTCGCAACTCAGGGACTGGGTCCCGGCGGCAAGACCTTCACCGGCGCGAACACACTGCGTTTCTCCAGCCTGGGAAAAGTGTCCGAGGCGTTTTTCGACCTCCTTGAGAACAAGGTCTACGCCGACCTCGCCGATGCCGTTCTGCTGCCGAACTGTGGTTCTTACTGGATCAACACGGGCCAGGCCATGTTCATCGGACCCGGCGAGCCCACCCAAATGTTGCATCGCGACTGCGAGAACTGGGATAAATTTTGCGCCCCCCAGTGGCCCCATTGTCCCGAGATTACGATCAGCGCCATGATTCCGCTTGATGAGTTCACGGCCGACAATGGCGCAACCCGCCTCATCCCGGGCAGCCATACCTGGGCGGACTTCAGTGATCGCGGCAAGCCTGAGATGTCGCAGCCGGCCATCATGAAGCCCGGCGATGCGCTCATCTATTCCGGCAAGCTCCTGCACGGCGGCGGTGCGAACCAGACGAGTTCCTCGCGCCGGGCCCTGCACCTCAGCTTTCTGGCTGGATGGCTGGTACCGGAAGAGTCGAGCCCGCTCGACTACACGGACGATGAACTGAACGGACGGTCTGACCGGATCAGGCGACTGCTCGGGCACTCGTCGTACGATCCCCGGCCGTACGCTGGGGGCGGCCTTTGGCTGCGACACGTCAACAAGATTGAAGACCCCGCGGGGCTTTCATGAAGTGACCCAGCCCCCGACGAGCATCATGAGAAGACAGACGAGCACCACGAGAAGACAAGACAAGAAAATAAGAGAAGCAGTAAAGAGGACGACACGATGAGCCGAATTGATGCAATGCGACAGGAAATGGGCGGTGCCGACCCAAGAGCCGAAAAGAAAGTCAAAGACCATCTGGAACCCTTCGTACGCGGGTTCATCGAAAAAGCGTCCTTCGCTGTAATGGCGAGCAGCAACCGCGGCGGCGATTGCGACGCATCTCCCAAGGGCGGGATACCTGGATTCATCAAGGTCATCGATGAACGAACCCTGCTGTTTCCAGACGTCGGCGGCAATCGACTGTTTCAGACTTACCAGAATTTCGAATCCAATCCAAAGGTAGGCCTCGTCATGATGATCCCCGGGATCGATGCCACCGTACGGGTGAATGGTCGCGTTGAAATACTCGACGCAGCTGAGCTTGACGCGCGCAGGATGAAAGCCGAGACCCACATGCAAGACGCCAACTCCCATCTTGTGCAGGGGATCCTTGTGCATATCGACGAGGCGTATTTTCACTGCCCAAGGTCCATGCAGTTCGCAAAACTTTGGGATTCAGGATTCATCGCCGACAACTGCGGCCAGTCACTGCAACAACTAGTCGGCCAGGAAAAGGCCTGAAAAGCAGGACAAACGACGTCAAACTTCGTCCGACGTTACCGGAGCGCATTGGACCTAACGAGTAGCAACGTCGCTGCCACTGTCATGGCGACTGCAGATCATTCTGGCGCTTGATGTTTCCCGGGAACGGCCTAGGATACGCAGCGAAGTGAACCAGCCGGATACCCAAACGGACCCATGAAGCACCTTCTTCCAACCGTGATCACTTTCGATCAGGGCCACACGGGATACGTGTGCCTGTCGAATGGACTTTCGCGAGGCGCTTCCCAGTCCCTGCCTGTGTTGACCAACATCCGCACTCACGCTCACGCGTTCAGCTCCACATTTATCGATTCACTCAGCTCCTTGTTCATCGACTTATTGAGAGAAGGCGCGAACCGCAAAACCAGACCCCCGATCTGATTCCCAGATTATCGGAGGGTCTTCAAGAAAGAGACCTTCCGGAGAGAGCCCCGGCAGGTCAGAACCAACTGGGGCTTTTTTTTGGCCCCGGATCGAGGCATACGACATGTTTGATCTGGCAATACTGGCAAACCCCGCGCGTCTGAAGCGTGATTTCCTCGCAACCACCGAGGTCGCGCCTCAGACCATTCCACCTGAACTGCAAACCGAGTTCGACCACCTGCGGGACGAACATCCCGACGTCCTGATGACAGGATACTTCTGGCAGGATTTCGTCCACACCTATCGCAAGCACCTCTCCCTGCTCGTTTTCGGTCGTGGTGTGATGACGGTTCTGGTGCTGGTGTCCGTGCTCGCCAGCGAGCAGATTCTTGACGCAACCAACTCATACACGGCGGCGATGTGGATGGTCGCCTTCTACGCTATCGCGCAACTCATCATGAAAGTCGTAAACGCCTGGACCTCTGTGCTGCAAAGCCAGTTGCTGGTCTGCACGCGCACCTTCGTAACCCTGCGCCTCAACACAAAACTTCTGCGAATGGGGCCGCTTTCGTCCGACGACTTCTCCACCGGCAACCTGAAGACCCTGATTTCATCGGACATTTACCGGATTGGCGATCTGTTCCATGCGGTCTTCAGGAATGGCGTGCCTTGTCTGCTCGGGCTACTGATCCTCGGTCCCGTGATCGTTCACTACATGGGCACGCCAGGCATCATCGCGCTCGGCGTCAGCTTAGGCGCAATGCCCCTGGCATTCGCCCTCGGGCGATACATCCACCAGAAAGAGGAGATCATCAAGGCCCAGGAAGACAAACTGACAACCGTCATCGGTGAATGGGTGACCAACGTCCGGCTTTTGCGCTTCCTGTCCTGGGAAGGTCTGATGCGCCACCGAGTCGCCGCTCACCTGCGCAAACTCACCATTGAGTCGACCAAACAACACGGCGTCGCGCTGATTGATTTCGGCGTTAGCGTCAGTTGGTGGTTATTCCCCATCGTCGCGCTGATCTGGGCAAACCAGTCCATGGGCGGCAACGCCAACCTGGTCACGCTCTTTGCAAGCATCTGGATGCTCAATCACATCACGCTATACATCCGATGGTTGCCGAACATCTTCATCGATTACGCACTGGCTGCCGCCTGCGTGAAACGGCTAAACAAGCTGTTTCAGCATCGCGACATCGCCGATGACCTGATGCCTGACTCGCTCGCGACGGTCGCGACTGCGGCCCCCACGAAAATACACCTCAATGACGTCAGCTTTCGCTACGAGACCGGGCCCGTCGTCATCGACCACCTGACCCTCAGCCTTGACCTGTTTGAGCACACGAGTCTGATCGGGCGGGTGGGCGCAGGCAAATCAACCTTGCTGCGCCTCATCTGCGCCGAGTTCAAGCCAACCAGCGGCACGATCGAGGTTGAATTCGACAACGGTAGTCGCGCAGATCTCTGGCACGCCAATGTCTACGAGCGGGTTCGCACATCGCTCGGATATGTGCCGCAGGAAGCATACCTCTCAAATGCCAGCCTCGCGGTCAACGTTGCCCTGCAAACGGAATTCGACACGCCGGATGTCATGCAGGCCATTCGCCTCGCCGAGCTTGAAGCAGACATCGCGCAGTTCGAGGCAGGCACTGACGAGGAAGTTGGCGAGACCGGCGTCAATCTGTCAGGCGGACAAAAGCAGCGCGTCAACGTCGCGCGCGCCATGTACTCGGGGCGCGATTTCCTCGTACTGGACGACCCCCTCAGCGCTGTTGACGCGGTCACAGAGGGGCGTTTGATGGATGGTCTGCTCACCGGCCACGCCGGGTTCCTGCTGTGCAGCCATCGGCTCAAAGAACTCGCGCGCACTGACCGTTTGCTTGTCATCGACGCCGGTCACCTGATCGAGGACGGCAAGCCGCAAGCACTCATCGACAACCCGGACTCAGAATTTAGTCAGCATCTGCGCGCCGGGGATTTCGGCGCGCGCGCGACACGCCAGATAGAGGAGCCAGAACATGGAGCATAAGAACTTTGTTTCTGCCGAAGAGGTCTCGGCGGATCAGAACAACATCAAGACCCTATATCGCTTCGTCATGAACCTCGTGCTTCTACGCAAGGTCTTCGTGCCGACCATGCTGGTCATCTTTCTGGCCGCGGCAGCGCCCCCCTACTTCCTCTGGTTCGTGGGCGAGCTCGTCGCCTGCGCCGGCAGCGTGGACTGTGCGGTTACGCACGACGTACTTGGCTGGGACATCATTCTGCCCGTAACCACGTCGACACTTGTGGTGCTTACGCTGGTCGCGATGCTGTGCCGTGTTGGCGCCTGGATGCTGTTTGAACTCAGCGGCCAATGGTCGGCGCAAAGGCTTCACAGAGACATGATGAAGTCGGTGTCTGGTGTGCGAACGACCTTCTTCGACGAGAATCCTTCGGGCCGACTGATCAACCGGTTGCTCGGGGATTACGGCATGCTAAGGCTCGAAGGCGTCATGTCACTTGGCGACACCGCCAACGGACTGGCCGAGGTTCTGTGCGTCGGCCTCCTCATCATGCTGGCCAATCCCACGGCTGGGTTGATGATCATTCCAGTCGTTCTGCTCTACGTTGCGCTGCAGGCGCAGCTTGCGCCCATGATGAGTCATGCACGGGAACTGCGGGCGGTGAAGATCGGCGATGCACTCCACCGGGAAACCGACCTCATCGAAGGGCGCACGATCTTTACGCTCTACAACAAGCAAAAGAACCTGCTCGACCGCATCCACAAAGCCTTTGGCGCATCGATGAACATCCAGCTCTTCTACGCCCGCCTGATGGGCTGGGGGATGCTGTGGATGGGACTCATCTCCGCAATCTACGCGGTTCTCGTCTACGTGTTTCTCGTGTACGGGCTGCACGCGGGCCTCATTTCAACAACCCTCGCAGCGGTCGTCATCACCGCCGTCTTTAACCTCAACAGCTTGTTCTTTGGCCTTGCCTGGGATATGTCGTTCCTTGGGGAGACCGCGTCGCATGCACGGCGCGCGTTCTTCATGATCGACCTGCCCGACGAGACGACTGAAGAGTCGACACTGCTCCCGGTTGCGACTCGGCGGGACGTCAAACTGGGTGGCGACATTCACTTTGAACGTTACTCCATGTCCTACCGCAAGGACACGCCACTCATCCTCGACGATCTCACGCTCACAATTCCCGCCGGTAAAAAGGTCGGCATTGTCGGGCGAACGGGGGCGGGTAAATCGAGCCTGATGCAGGCCCTTTTTCGCATGGTGCACCATCGGCACGGTGACATCGCGATCGGCGGCGAATCGATCCTGGGTGTGGATATTCACAAGGTACGCCACTACTTTGGCGTCGTGCCGCAGGACCCGTATCTCTTCTCTGGGACGATTCGATTCAATCTCGTCGGCGCCATGACCGATATTCCTGACGACCGACTGCACGCGGTCATGAAGACCGTGGAACTCGATGTTAATCTGGACGCGAACGTGCTTGAGGGTGGCAAGGATTACAGTGTTGGCGAGCGACAGATTTTGTGCATCGCCCGCCTGATTCTCCTCGACAAGTCATGCATCCTCATGGACGAGCCAACGAGCTCGCTCGACCGCAAGACCGACGAGATGATTCAGAATCTGATAGACAACACGCTCGCCAATCGCACGGTCATCACGATAGCCCACCGCCTTGAGAGCCTGGAGCATTACGACCTTATCGTCGAAATGGGCGCTGGCCGGGTACTGCGACAAGGACCACCGGCAGAGATGATCCCGGCGCTCCAGTCGCGATATGTGGCCTGAAAATTAGCGCCCCTTGCTGAGGCAGGCCGGAACACACTCGTTAGGTGTGTCAGCCTAACACGCGTACTTTGCAGGCCGATGTGATCTACGTCGGCGCGTTCACAGGACCAGATGGCAACAACGTGCCTGGGTAATCGCCAAGCGTTTACTCGCCGGATGTTTGCGCGTATGTTCCATGCGCGCTCGCGGAATCGCTCATTACGCGATCGCATCAGTTAGCGGATTCAGATTTCTTACCCACTCCAACAAAAAAAGGCGGTAAGTTGATCAGATCAGAAGCGATCCATGGCACGCTGCGCGGGTTGTCCCCAGCGTCGTCGCCCCTCGAAGCGAGCGTTGGAGCGGAGCCAGTACCTCCGAGAGCCAACTGGTTGGCAGCATGTCATCCTCTGTTTACTATCCTTCCAATGATGGCGTCGTTGCTAGTTGCCTGCTCGGACCTGCGTGCTCCACTCATCCCTTCCAAACCTGTCTCTGTCTCCCTGGAAGCCGCAGATCCAGACGTCGGAAAACTGCTCCTGCGCCTCTCTGAAGCGGTGCGCACGACGCCTGACTCTGCACGCGTGCGGGGCCGCTACGCCATGGCGCTGGACATCAATGGGTTCAGGACAGCCGCGGTTACGACCTATCGACAAGCGGGCGGTCTCGATGACAGCGTGTTCGAGTGGCCGTACCTCGCCGCTGTCTGCCTTGGCAAACTCGGTGACCCGGTCCAGGCCCTCCATAGCGTCGATCGCGCCCTCGCGGTCAGAGACGACTACGTTCCCGCCTGGCTCTGGCAAGGGGAGTGGCTCCTGGCGGTGGGCGACATCCCGAGCGCGGCCGCTGCCTTCGAGCGGGCTCTCGACCTTGGCGGTGAGGATGCCGCTGCCGCCGGTGGTCTTGCCCGCACGATGATGCACAACGCGCAGTATGCCGACGCACTGACGCTGCTCGAAGACGCAAATCGAGCAACACCCTACGCATTTCTGTACCGACTGATCGGCGATGCGCACCAGGCACTGGGCCAGCACGGTTCGGCAAAAGTCGCCTTCGCACGCGGACGTCAGGATCTCAACCTCGGTTGGCTGGATCCCGCGCAAGCAAGACTGAATGAATTCAACGTCAGCTTCGACGCGCGACTACGCGCCGCGGAACGAAGAATAGATAATGGCGACGCACCCGGCGCGTTGGTTGAACTCAAGGAGTTGCGACGAAAAAACACGAAGAACGTCTCATTGATTCGGGCGCGCGCGCGGGCATACAGTAAGACCGGCAAGCCGGAGTTCGCTCGCTCTACTTTGCGCAGTGGACTCAGAGCCCAACCAGACAGCTACCATCTGCATGTCGATCTTGCCGGCGTTCATCGAGATGGAGGCGACACGCAAGGCGCAATCGCCCATATGCAGCGAGCGATCGATATCATTCCCGGCCGGGGTCGCGCTCATTACCTGCTGGCGCTTGCACTTAGAGAAGCAGGTCGTACTCAGGAGGCCCGACAAGCTATCGAAACCGCACTCAGGCTAGGCGTGCCGTCTCCCGAAAACGCCTTGTATACAGCGGGCATGATCGAGGTCAAGCAATCCAACTGGACCGCCGCGATCGACCGGTTCCGACAGGCGACCGAGGTCAACGTCGCGTTTACGAACGGCTATGTGGCCCTTGCCCTCAGCCTCGCCGAAACGGGTCGGTTTGTGGATGCCCACAAGACGCTGACCCAGGCGAGGTCGCTCGGCAACTATCGCCGCGAAGTCACAGAGGCAAACCGCGACATTGCGGGGATGGAGACCGCTGCTCGATGACCTTGGGCGATCAGTGCGGCTGGCTGTTGCGACCTGGACGCGTCACCGCGCCTGGCTGCGCCCTCGCCCTTACGTTGGTCACCGTCGCCGGCTGTACCGGCGACGCGCCGGCAACCAGCGCGCAGAACAAGCACTTCGCCACGGGGCCGTGGTTCGCGGAACGCAGCGCGGACGCCGGGATCGATTTCCGCCACGTCTCCGGTCATTCGGGGCGTCACCTCATGCCCGAGATCATGGGCGGCGGCGTCGCGCTTGCTGACCTTGACGGCGACAACGACCTCGATCTTTACTTCGTCCAAAGCGGCTGGGCAACGGGCACGCCCGCCGACAGCGCTGAAAACCAGCTTTACCTGAACGCGGGTGATGGGTCATTTGCGCTCGCTCCCGATGGTCATGGTGCGAGCGATACCGGCTACGGAATGGGCGTTGCCGCAGGCGATTACGACAATGACGGTGACGTAGACCTCTATATCACCAACCTCGGACCCAACGTCCTCCTCCGCAATCGCGGGGACGGACGATTTGAAGATGTCACGAGGATCGCCGGTGTCGCAGAGCCCGGTTGGGGCACAGCCGCGACCTTTGCCGACCTCGACGCCGATGGTGATCTCGACCTCTTTGTCACCAACTACATTTCATGGCACGCGGGCGCCGAAATCGATTGTTACACAGACCACGGCAAACTGACCTACTGTGCCCCGGAGCATTTCGACGCACCCGCCGCAGACCACCTGTTCCGAAACAACGGCGATGGCAGCTTTACCGATGTCTCCGCGCGGGCCGGCATGAACCTACGCTTCGGCAACGGGCTCGGCGCAGTCACCGCAGACTTCAATCAGGACAACCGGATCGATATCTTCGTCGCCAATGACATGATGTCAAACCAGTTGTGGCTCAATCGGGGCGACCTTCGGTTTGAAGAGCGCGCCCTTGAAACCGGGGTCGCGGTTGACGCCAACGGTAGTGCCAAGGCCGGCATGGGCGTCGCTACGGGCGACTTTGATACGGACGGCGACATGGACCTAGTCGTTGTCAACCTGCAAAGCCAGTCCGACACGCTGTTTGCAAACGAAGGCAATTACTTCAGCGACGTAACGGTCAGCAGGGGACTTAGCCTTGTCAGCCGGCACTACACCCGCTTTGGGGTCGTGCTGGCCGACTTCGATAACGACAGCGTGCTCGATATGTACCAGGCAAATGGCAGTGTGACCAATTACGACGCAAGTCGCACCGGGGGCGGCGAGTTCGCCGAGCCCAATCTGCTGCTTAGAGGAACACCCCAGGGGGCCTTCCTTGCGGTTGAGCCTATGGGCGGAACGCCTGTTTCACTGGTGCATACGAGTCGGGCGGTCGCGGTCGGCGACGTCGACAATGACGGCGGTCTCGATCTCATCGTCGTTAACCGCGATGCACAGCCCTATCTACTCAGAAATGAGGTTCCGAGCCGAGGCAACTGGGCGAAGTTTCGCGTGCTTACGCGTTCGGGACGGGATGCCTACGGTGCCGTGGTCACCGCCACCATCGGGTCGTCAACCAGACATCACATGGTCCAGCCCGGCGGCAGCTATCTCGCGTCAAGCGACCCTAGAGTTCATTTCGGCCTCGGCGACGCCGACGGCATCCGGTCTGTCAGCGTTCATTGGACAGACGGCGAGGATGAGTCCTTCGGCGACTTTCCCGCACGGCAGATCCTCGAACTCAGGCGTGGATCGGGCGTGCGTCCGTGACCGACATTCAGTCGCGGTAGTCGGGCTCCGCTGCGTCCATCCAGCGCTTCATGCCGTCCCAATGACCGCGATGCCGCGACTCGCGGGCAGAGTCGCCCATCGCCGTCGCAATGTCCTCCGGAATGAGCTGCATCTCACCACCGCCAGCACTCGCCAGCAGTTGGTACATGCATGCTCGCTCAAGCTGGTAGACGTCGAGATACGCGCGCGCCACCGTCGGCGCAACAACAAGCGCACCGTGATTGCGCAGCATCAGCACCCGCTTGTCGCCGAGCATCTCTGCCATCCGCGCACCTTCATCTTCACTATCGAGCAGTCCGTCGTACACATCGTAATACACAACATCGTTATGAAATCCAGCGGACTGTTGCGAACTGCGCGTCTCAAACAGCACGTCCTTTCGTATCGACATGGCAGTGATGTAAGGCGCATGAACGTGGATAACGCAACGCGCATCGGCCCTCGCCGCATGCACAGGTCGGTGAATGATCCACCCGGCCAGAATTGGCGGGCGCTCGCCAGATGTCATATTGCCATCTTCGGTCATCAACGCGAGGCTGCTGGCGGTAACCTGAGACCAGTGCGTATGTCCCGGCGAGATCAGCATTCGCGAGGAATCATCCGGACACACATAGCTGATGTGATTCCACACGCCCTCATTGAGACCATGGCGGACCGCAAGGCGGTGCGCAGCGGCAACATCCAGTCGCGCGTCTCTTGATGCTAAGCTCTCTACTTCTAAACTCTCTGCTTCTAAGTTCTCTGCTTCTAAGTTCTCTGCTTCTGAGATTTCCGATTCGGTGTCTGCCGTTTCAGTGTTTTCGGTCTCTGTTTTGATATCCATCACGAGTTGGCAGCAGCCGTCTCCTTCCAGGTAGACCGCAGCCATTTCGCACAGGCGACCGAGTGCTCAAAGATCGAGTAGCCATGACCTGCGCCGTAGTCCGGGGCTGGAATGAACTCGGTCGACACCTGGCCAAGCCGGCCCAGATTGTCCGTCGCGTGATAGGTGAAGAGCTGACGAACCACCTCTTTCCACGGCGCAAGCCGCGTCTCGTCCCAGGGCGCAACGTACTCATCGGCCCCGGGTTCGATGAACGGATATTGAACGCCTCGACCCGGGCGACCGTCCGCGTATCGATACCGGGTATTCCTGGGATTGTTCGGCACCGCCGCGCGCGCATGGCAATGATGCACGAAGCCACGTTCGATCCACTCGCGGCAGACGCTGCCGTTGGCAAACGGATCCAGCACCAGTTCGCCTGCCTCGATCGCCGACCTGATGTCGAAGACCTCCTGCTCCTCCGGGTTGTCCATCTTGAAGATCACGTGCGAATGATCGAGGGTCATCCGGTACGGAACACCACGAGCCTCAACCGCATCAGCCACCCGTGACACCCGGCGGAAGTCCTCGGACCACATGTTGATGTGCACCTCGAAGGTGGGCAGGCAGCCACACGCGTCGCCCCATTCAGCCGCTTGCAGGTACGCCGCTACGACCTCGTCATCAGTGACGAAATGACCGTCGGCATGCTTCGACAGAATCTGCGTGTTGTGCACTTTGCTGCCAAGCCGGGCCGAAAGCTCCAGTTTTTCCCTCAGCAATTGCTCGTCCTTGCCGAGTTGATAGAACCAACCCCCCGCGCGTACCGGCAGCCCGTACTTCTCGCTTGCAGCGAGGTATTCATCGACCAGAGCCGCGCTCTCAGGGGTCTTGTCGTAGTAGTCGTACGCGCCACTTTCCTTGACCATGCGGAAGCGCGTATCCACGCCGAACTCAGTCGCATCCGTGTGCATGATGCCGTTCTCCGTTATCCCGATCTGCAGATCCGCCATCGCTGACTCCCGTTTTGTTTGCCCGGCCACATGCCGCGCCCATGTCATCCATTCTGCAATCAGCGTCAATCAAAGGCGAGTAGAAGCTGGACCATCACCAGGCAGGTTTCTTTGTCGGAACCGGTGAACAGTGCAGGCGTGTCAAGCGCCAGACTCGGCGAACGCCGAGACATAGGTCGCGTCGCCAACGAGCGCTTCGATGCAGCCAGGCTCAAGCGACAGATGCATGAAAGCATCAGTCGCATCATAATCATTGCCGATGTGGGACCGCGTGAAGCCAAATCTCGGGTAGTAAGCTGGACTGCCGAGCAGGAAGAGGCCTTTCAGACCAAGCGCCCGGCACGCATCGATCATGGCAAGCATCAGTGCGCTGCCGACCCCGGTTCGCTGCCGGAGAGGAACCACCGAGAGCGGCGCCGCGCCGCCAAACTGGTCGCTGCGTCCGGCCAGCGTGATCGGTGACACCATAACGTGACCGATGACTTTGCCATCACTCAAAGCAACCAGGGAGACGAGTGACTCGTCTCGATCCCGGATCAGTTCAACCAGACAGGGCGTCTCGTCGTCGCCAAAAGCCGATCGTACGACCTCAGAGATTGCGCCAACGTCCGCCGGTTCTTCGGCGCGAATAGTCCAGTTGACGTTGTCTGTGCCCACGCTTGTCCCTTCCGGAATGACCCTCGAACGCCCCACGGATGACGCACAATCGCCCTCGATTGTGCGTCCAATGAACCGATCAGGTGACGAGCCTGTCAGGCTTCCCGCTCTTCATACTCGCGGATCAGTTTGGCCGTCGCAACCATGCGCCATGCCTGCTCAATGATGCCCGGCATCGCGTCCCAACGCACGGTTTCAAGGTTGATCAGCACCATGTCCGAGTTTGCGTAGTGGTCCGTGATGTAGAAGGTCCCGGGCGACGCCATCATCAGCATGTCCCGCTCCATGAGATCACAACAAATCGCGAGACTGCCCTCACCTTCGGTTCTCAGGCGCGCCACGAACTTCTGCCTGACCTTGATCGCCGGCGTTCCGTACGACCGGCTTTCCTCACAGCCAGGGAATGTCTTCGCGATTTCCACCACTCTCGCGAAGAGTTCGGCATTCTCTGGCGACGGCGGAAACCTGATTGGCGTGGGTTCTTTCTTTGCCAAAGAAACCTCCTTCTGCCTTTGGCCCGAATGTCTGCGGCCCGTTAAGGTTGTATCCACTGGCGATTCAGGATGGGTACTTCCTCACGACACCGGCTTTAGCACGTGCTGCGGTCACTTTGGGGCCGTCAGGGAACAAGCCGCCGGAGGGGATCTCGACGCACTATTAGCGGAGGTTTCTTCAACCCATTTTGGTCATTTAGTCGGCGAATGTTCAACATCAACCCGCGTGGACGCGCAAACCACAGACGGTGACAGCTTGATCCAAATTTTGTCATCGTTGAACTCAATCGTATCGCCGGCAACGATCTTCTTGCGCTTCTGAGTCTCGGATTTCCCATTGACCAGCACCTGACCAGATGCAACAGCCACTTTGGCTGCACCACCACTGGTAGCCATACCCTCAAACTTCAGTATCTTGTATAGCTCGGTAGGTTCTGATGATATTTCAACCAAGCGAAAGCCTGCTGGTGCTTCTGTATCTGACGGGCTCACGAGTGTTGTCATGTTGTTAAACCTACTGTCTGAATTTGCGCGGCGTTCTTCGCCAGATGCGGCATCTCAGTAACTGATATGGCGTGCTCGACCGCCAGGGTTCTCGTAAGCCGAAGGCAACCCTAACTGATTTGGGGTAATTACAGATACCCTGCAGGAAATCAAGCTCGTCACGGGTTTGTGACCCGGCGAAAAGATAGCGTTAGCCATTGAGTGCCACGAGGTGTGCATCCCTGCAACTCGCTAATCAGGCAGGCCGAGCACTCTCTTCGCAATGATATTTTTTTGAATCTCATTGCTGCCGCTGTAAATGGAGGCTGCACGGGTCGAGAGCCATCGGCGGGTGCCCATGAGTTCGTCCGCGTTAAACGCATCACCCTCCCAGCCGTAACCCTGGCTGCCCCGAAGCGCCGCCATCAGCTCCGTGTGTTCCTTTTCGAGTTCCGTGCTTACAATCTTCATGATCGACGTCACAGCGCCAGGCGTCTTGCCGTCAGTTGCCTCGTCAACGATGCGGCGCTGTGTCAGCCGCAGCGCGTGGGCATTCATCTCGTACCCTGAAACGGAGTCGCGCACCGCGCCGTCAGCCAGACGCCCGTGCTGCGTGCCCACATACTCGCGCGCTACGTCGATCACCCCCGCGGTCCGCCTGGCGGTGCTGCCCGCCACCAACATCTCCATGCCGGAACGTTCGTGTTGCAGAAGCCGTTTGCCGACCGTCCAGCCACGATTTATCTCGCCGATCATGTCACGCTTGTCGGCGACGGCATCGTCAAAGAACGTCTCACAGAACGGCGAACTGCCGCTGATCATCCGAATCGGACGCACCTCGATGCCCGGCTGGTCCATCTTCAGAACGAAAAAGCTGATGCCGTCGTGCTTCGGCACCTCAGGATCAGTACGCACCAACAGAAACATCCATTCGCAATAGTCGCCGTCGGACGTCCAGATCTTGTGGCCGTTGATGATGAACTGGTCCCCGTCAGGGACGGCCGCCGTGCGCAGACTCGCGAGGTCAGACCCGGCCCCCGGTTCGCTGTACCCCTGACACCACGCGCCATCACCGCGAGCGATCACCGGCAGCAGCCGACGCTTCTGCTCCTCAGTGCCAAACTCAAGGACCGTGGGCCCGACCATCGTGACGCCCCGATTCATCAGCGGCGGCCGCGCGCCCACTGCCTTCATCTCTTCAAGCAGGGTCACGTACTCGCGGGACGAGAGCCCGGCACCACCGTATTCTCGCGCACACGTCGGCGTGGTCCATCCCTTCTCAGCCATCCGTTCCAGCCAGACCTGTAAATCCGTGTGTTCAAGCGGAATCTTGCTGCTGCCGGTGTGCACCTGACCCGGGCCGCGCGCCCCTTGCGGGCAGTTGGCCGCGAGCCATGCGCGCGCTTCGCTGCGAAACTGATCGAGACTCATGCTTCCTCCTCTTGGGGAAATTTTGCTTGGGGAGTGCTGCGTCGAATCTTACACCGAGGCGGGTCTCCGCTGCCGGACCCTGCGCCGCGACCGTGACATCGCAGGGGCCGGGGTGCACGATTCAAACCTTTCCGGCATGCCCGCCATCTCAGTGGCACGGGCTGCGAGCCAGGCGAGAGGGTGCGACCCGGCCGCAATCATCGGTGTTGAGCCCACGACCCAACGATCAACAAAAAAACCCAGGGGAAACAACATGCGTTGTTATCTGACCCAGGTCATTACTGCATTCGCTGCGCTTGCATTCGCGAACGCCGCGACCGCGGGCAAAGCGACCGAAGAAATAGAGGATACCCTGCCGTTCAACTCGCGCAGCACGCTCGAAGTAAACAACGTCAACGGCTCGATTGAGGTTACCGCCTGGGACCGGGCGAGATTCACATTTACGCCGAAAAAGTCGTGAAAACGGGCTCTCTGGGCGACCGCACCGATGCACTTGATCGCATTGAAGTCGTGATTCAAGAGTCAACGACAGGCGTCCTCGTGAAGACCATCCATCACCGCAAGTGGGGCAGCTCTAACGGGCGCGTCAGTTACGCCATCAAGGTCCCACGGGATGCAGACCTGCGGATAAGAACGACCAACGGGCGGGTAATCACCGACGGCGTTAACGGCAACCACGGCCTGCGCTCGGTCAATGGATCGATTTCCGCAGAGCGCATGGCGGGCTCGATGAAGACGCGGACCACCAATGGCAGCATCGACATTGAACTCACTCGCCTCAACGCGAACGAAGATATCAACCTGAAGACCGTCAACGGCAGCATCGTGCTGAGCCTGCCGGAGGCAACGACCGCAGATCTCGATGTGACAACAGCCAATGGCCGGATCCGCAGCGACCTGCCGGTCACGATTGGAACCGCCAGCAAGCGGAAACTGCACGGCACCCTGAACGGCGGCGGCGACACCCGCGTGCGCGTGTCAACGGTCAACGGTCAACGGCAGCATCTCCCTGCGGGGCGTTTCACGGGGCTCTTCTATCGACGGGCGTGATACACACTTCGGGATCCAGCAGGCAAGGATCCCGCGCACCGGGCGCTGCCGGTAACGCCGGTTCGTCCGCCTGAGCCATCGACTGGATTGAACGGATCGAGAGCACCGATTCACCTGCACGATTCACCTGCAAATGGGGTCGAGGTCGGGGTCGGGTTACACTCCCGTCATCGACGCGTAATACAACGAACGACCATCTGCCCCACTGAATCCAAAGCCCCGCCCGGTTGCCTGCCGCACACCGCACGGGTGGCCATTGGGCGATGTCTGCAACTCGGCACTGCGCGCTTGCTGATTGCCGTTCTCACTGTCTTGCTTGCCAATGGCTGCGATCGTCCGACGACCGGCGCGGGCGTGATCCGCTTTGCAACCGGCACGCCGCTACAATCGTTTGATCCACATCGCTCCGACTCAGGACCCGTACACAGCACCTACCTGACCCTGGTATACGACGGCTTGACGGGGGCCAATCCGGATGATCTATGGAACCCGCTGCCCAGCCTCGCGCATTCCTGGCACTGGGTGACGGACACGTCGATTGAGTTTGAGCTGGTCACGGGCGCGACATTCACCGACGGCACCCGCTTCGACGCAAGCGTTGCCAAGGTCAATATCGAGCGAATGCTAGAGGTCAAGGGACCCCGCGTGAACACCGTTGCCACGGTCAGATCAGCGGAGGTAATCGGCCCGTATACCCTGCGCATCCACCTGCACGCACCCGACCCAACCCTGCTGCAAAACCTCGCTGGATCGCCGGGCATGATGGTGAGCCCGGGCGCCTTCGATAATCCGGATCTTGACCTCAATCCCGTTGGAACCGGTCCATTCATCTACGACAAGGACAACTCCACGATCGGCGAGGTCCACCGCTTCGTGCCACGGCCCGACTATTTCAACGATGCTATCGCCAACGACGCGCCGTATGAGGTACATGTCCTGGTCAACGCGCGCGCCCGCCTCAACGCCCTCATCTCGGGCCAGGTCGACATCGCCAACATCTCGCCGCTCGAGGCGGCGCCGGCTGCGCAGCTTGGCTTTGCCATCGAGGAACGTGCCAACCGTTGGTTCGGGATGACGCTGCTCGACCGAAACGGCGAACTGGTGCCTGAGCTGAAAGACCCGCGGGTGCGCCAGGCGTTAGGCTTTGCGGTCGATCGACAAGCCCTGGCCGACGCCCTCTTTTTCGGCTACGCGCGACCTGCATCCCAGCCGATGGTCAAAGACGTCGGCTACGTGCCGGCCCTCGACAACTTTTACCGCTACGACCCGGATCATGCGCGCGCACTGCTCAAGGCCGCAGGGGTTAGTTCGTTCACGTTTGTCACTCCGGTCTCTCCCGACGCCTCATCCGAGTATGAGGCGGTTCAGCACTATCTGCGTCAGGTTGGCATCAACATGGAAATCGAGGTGATCGAACCAGGCACGATCGCCGCGCTCGCACGCACTGAGCGCTACCCCGTCAACACCATCACGTTTCCCAACTTCGGCCCCGACAGCCGACACCCGGCGATCTGGGAGACAACCGCTGTCTTCAACCCGTTCCGGGTGCCGAACCCGCGTCTGAACGAACTCGCCGCTGCGGCTCGCTCAAGCCTCGATGAGAAACTTCGGCAACGCAACTACAAAGAGTACTTCGAGATCATCGTCAAAGATGTGCATTCACTCATCTACCTGCAGTTCGCAGATCTGGTCGCCTACGACGCCGCCAAGTTGAGACACGTACAGGTGGGCCCCTTCATCGACCCGGTGCTGCGCAACATCCGCCTTGCACCAACAGACGACAGTGCGGCGACGATGCCAAAGCAACAAATCGACGTCGCGGGAGCACCCGATGCTTAGCTTGTTTCTCGGTCGCCTGTTCGGCCTCATTCCCCTGCTCCTGATCGTCAGTTTCATGACCTTTGGCATGTTGCACATGGTTCCCGGCGACATTACCGACCGGATCCTCGGCACCGAGGCGACAGCCGAGCAGTACGCGGAACTCGCGGAGAAACTCGGCCTGAACGACCCTTTCCTGGTTCAGTACGGGCGTTGGTTGGGCGGCGCTGTAACCGGCGACCTTGGCACGTCTGCCTACAATAGCCAGAAAGTCACCGACGCCGTCATGGATACCTTGCCGGTCACGTTGTCGCTAACCGCCGGCGGGATGCTGGTCGCTATCATCATCGGAATCCCGGCCGGGGTCTATGCAGGACTGCACCGCGGCAGCAGCATCGATCGTGCCGCTGTCCTCATCGCCACTATCGGCCAGGCCCTGCCAAACTTTTGGGTAGCGATGCTTTTGCTGGTGCCGTTTGCGCTCTGGTGGCAACTCGTCCCGGCGACCGGCTTCACACCGCCTACAACGAGCTTTACCGGCTGGATCGCCAGTATCAGTCTGGCGTCGATTGCGCTCGGCACGTCGTCCAGCGCATCCCTTGCCCGTCAGACCCGCGGCGCAATCATCGACGTGTTGAAGCAGGACTACATCCGCACCGCACGCGCAAAGGGCTTGCCCCGTCGCACGATCACATTCAAACACGCGCTCAAAAACGCCGCGATTCCGGTGATCACGACCATCGGTTTCCAGGTCAACGCTCTGCTCGGCGGCGCGCTTATCGTCGAGCAGGTGTTCGGCCTGAACGGCTTTGGCTCACTGGCCATCGACTCGGTGCGAACGCAGAACATACCGATGATGCAGGGGGTCGTGATCATGGGCACCCTCGTCATCGTCAGCGTCAACATAATCGTCGATGTCGCCTACGGCTACGTCAATCCACGGGTGCGGACGTCATGACGATCTCGCACCATTGCCCCGGTCACATGCGTCCCGCATGCACACATGAGTAGCAAGGCACTGACGGGCGGGCAGCGCTTCCTCGCCGCTTTCATCCAGCATCGTCTCGCGCTCGTGTCCGCCGTTTACCTCGTATTTCTCGGGGTCATCGCGCTCGTCGGCGAGTCTCTACTCATCCGTGACCCGCTGCACATCGACTTGTCAAGGGTGCTCGAAGGCCCATCGGCCGAGCACTGGTTTGGTACCGATCACCTCGGCCGCAGCACCCTCGCTCGTGTGGTTGTCGCGACACGCGTGGCGCTTGAAGCGGCGGCACTCGGCGTCGGCATCGCCATCGCCCTGGGCACCCCGCTCGGCCTCCTGTCCGGCTACTTTGGCGGCTGGTGGGACCGAATTGCCATGCGAATTGTCGAGGCGGTCATCGCCCTGCCCGGACTGCTCGTCGCGATCGCCATCATCGCGATACTGGGCCCCAGCCTGACCAACGCCATGATTGCGCTTGGCATCGCCAACTCCACCTCCTTTTTCCGCCTCATGCGCGGGGCCGCGCTCGAAGTGCGCCAGACCCTCTACGTGGACGCGGCTCAGGTCGTTGGCGCATCAACCACGCGCATCGTGTTTCGTCACGTCCTGCCCAATGTGACCGGACCCCTGACAGTTCAGACAACCCTCGCTTTCTCATTTGTGCTGCTGGCCGAGGCCGGCTTGTCGTTCATCGGCCTTGGTGTGCAGCCGCCGGAATCCAGTTGGGGCGCCATGCTCTCCATCGCACAAAATTACGTTTATCAGCAGCCCTTCATGGCGGTGCCTCCGGGGCTGATGATCATGTTCACGGTACTCGCGTTCAATCTGCTCGGCGATGGCCTGCGCGACGCGCTGTCCCGGGTCGACCCAGTCATCCGCGTCAAAGACCGACGGCGCGAGACGACACCTGCCCCGGCCGACGACGACGCTGCGAGCGCCCTGCTATCGGTATCCGGGCTGGAGGTTTGTTTCCGCTCGCCACGCGGTGAGGACCTGAGCGTGATCTCAGATGTCGGCTTTGCAGTGCAACCGGGACAGACCGTTGGCCTCGTGGGCGAATCCGGCTGCGGCAAGTCGGTTACGGCGATGGCGATGATGGGGCTGCTGCCTGGAAACGGCTTCGTCCGCGCAGGCGCGATCCGGTTTGGCGACGCAAACCTGACTGACCTCGATGAAGACGCCTTGAACCGCATCCGCGGCAACGATATCGCCATGATCTTTCAGGAGCCGATGACCAGTCTGAATCCCGCCTTTTCAATCCGAAACCAGATCAGTGAGAGCCTGATCCTGCACGACGGAATGTCGCGTCGTGACGCCGATGAGCGGGTTGTTGCGCTGCTCGACCAGGTTGGCATCCCCAAGCCCCGACATCGTGCAGACGACTACCCCCACCAGTTCTCCGGGGGCATGGCGCAGCGGGTCATGATTGCCATGGCCATCGCGTGCAATCCGAGACTCCTTATCGCCGACGAACCAACAACCGCACTGGACGTCACCATTCAAGCCCAGGTACTGGACCTGCTGACCTCCCTGCAGGAAGAAAATGGCATGTCCATTCTCCTGATCACGCATGATCTCGGCGTTGTTGCCGACATGTGCGACGACGCGGTCGTTATGTATGCGGGCCAAATCGTAGAGGCGGGTTCGACCACACAGGTGCTGACGGCTCCGGCACATCCCTACACCGCCGGTCTCCTCGCATCGATGCCGGAAGGCAATCCGGATGGCGGCACGCTGACGCAGATTCCGGGACGCGTACCCGCACCGGACGACTGGCCGGCTGGATGTCGATTTAGCCCCCGTTGCCCCTATGCCTCCCCGGCCTGCGAGGCGCCAGCGCCCCTGCGGCCGATCGACGGGCGCGGCAAATCACGCTGCGCGCTCATCGAATCGATCGACCCGGCGAGCAAGTGGTCATGAGCCTTCTCACCGTCGATGATCTCAAGGTGATCTTCCCTGTACGGCGCGGGTTCCTCGGCCGCTCAAGCTACGAGGTCCGGGCGGTCAATGGCGTCACCTTTGTCCTCGAAGCGGGCGAGACACTTGGCCTTGTCGGCGAGTCCGGCTCGGGCAAGAGCACGATTGGGCGCGCACTGCTGCGCCTCGTACCCGCCAGCGGCGGCACCATCTGCATCGACGGCAAAGACATCACGCGCGAGCCAGGACGCGTTCTCGACTTTCGGCGTGACCTGCAGGTCATCTTTCAGGATCCCTACTCGTCGCTGAATCCATCAATGATCATTGGCGACATCATCGGTGAACCCCTGACGATTCATCACGGGATGCGTGGCGAGGCCAAGCGAGCACGGGTCGCAGAGCTACTTTCTCAGGTCGGTCTCTCCGCCGATCAGATGGAGCGCTATCCCAGCGAGTTTTCGGGCGGCCAGCGCCAGCGCATCGCCATCGCGCGCGCCCTGTCCCTGTCGCCACGCATCATTATTTGCGATGAGGCGGTGAGTGCACTCGACGTTTCCACGCAAAGCCAGGTGATCAACCTGTTGCAGGAACTCAAATCAAGACTTGGGATCGCCTATCTTTTCATTGCTCATGACCTGGCGGTGGTGCGCCACATCAGTGACAACATCGGCGTTCTCTACCTTGGCCAACTCATGGAGCAGGGTCCCGCAAAACGTGTCTACGACGAGCCCAGGCACCCCTATACCCGCATGTTGTTGCAGGCAGTCCCGGTCACGGACCCCGCACGGCAGAAAGCCCGGAAAGCAGAGCGACGCAAGATCCCGGCGCGTGAATTACCGGGCCCGACCAACGTCCCCGATGGTTGCCCCTTCCACACGCGCTGTCCTGACGTGATGGATTTCTGCCGGACGACCAAGCCGGCTTCAGTCCCTGCGCCCGGCGGCGGCGAGGTCGCGTGTCACCTGTACGCTGACGCGCACAGCTGAAGACCGATACGGATCAGGCCACACCCTTGTCATTCCTGAGCGTGGTTGGCAGCGCTCCTGGACTAACCGGGTTGGTCTCGGCAAGGATGCTGTCGAAACGGCTTTTGATCCGCGGCATGAATTCATCCTGCGTAAAGAGGTAGAACTTGTTCGTCAGGATGGCATCTGCGACAAGCTCACCCGCCTGGCGAGGCGCCATCCCCTGTTCTTCGAAGTAGCGTTCGAACGACCCCCTGGATTCACGCTGCTGCAGCGTGGCTAGCCCGTCACGTGCAGGCAAATCGGCGGGACGATTGCGGTCTGACCTGATGATGTTGGTATTGATGATGCCCGGACACAGGCACGTGACGCCAATGTTCGCAGCCGCGGCTTCAAGATCGAAGAAGAGCCCCTCCGACAAACGCGTGACGGCGTGCTTGGAAACGCTGTACACCGACCCGCCCCCCGTCATCATCCCCGCTATTGATGAGGTGTTGACCACATGCGACGCCTCGCCGTGCGCAAGCATGTGCGGAACAAAGGTGCGGATGCCCGCGACAACGCCGTCGAGATTGACGCTCATGATCCACTGCCAGTCCGCTTCGGAGACCTTCCACAACGGACCGCCGCCAGCGCCAACGCCTGCATTGTTGCAGAGCACATGGACGTTACCGTACGCCGACACGGTGGTTGCCAGCAAGCGTTCGAGATGCGCCTTGCGGGTGACATCCGTAAGGCAGGCAGTGACCGGCAGATTCGCATCCTGCAATCGCGTCGCCTGGGCTTCCAGCACGCTCTCCTCAACATCCGCCATAACTACGTTCATGCCCCGGTTGGCGAAGGCTTCGGTCATGCCCAGGCCAATTCCGCTCGCCGCGCCCGTCACAACGGCCGTCTTCCCAGCCAATACGTCCATGGTTTGAATCCTTCGTTTTGATGCCTCACCGTACCAGCTTCCCGGATGTGGACACATTCATCGCCAACGCAGCTACCTCAGACCCGTCGGCAGAACTCAATCTCGCGATAGGTGCTATCGCGATCCCGGAACGAGGGATGCAACCTTGACGACGCCGTCGAACAGCGACCAGGCCACCCGCTTATTGTCACTGGAGATTGCCACCGACTGGATCGGCATCGATTCCTGCCGTTCCAGCAGCGACGCGCCGTTGCCCACACGCCACGGTCGCAGGAATCCCTTCTCATCGCCGCTGACAACCTGGCGGCCATCGTGACTGATCGCCAGGCCCCGCACCCAATAGGCGTCAAAGCCCTGCTTGCGGAACAGCGTCTCCCGCGCGGCCAGGTCGCGCGCGAGGATGCCCGACCGGCCCTTCACCTGCACGGTACTCGCGAGCCGATCATTCAGCGACAGCACGACGCGCCACATGCCGTAGACTGCGCCCCGATCTTCCAGCACCTGTTGTCGGCCGGTTTCGAAGCCAAACACTTCAATGATGGCGCGATGACCGCTCGACTCGTGGTATTCGCCGGTCGCAGCGACGATGAAGCGGCCATCTGCAGATGCCGCCAACCCGTTTCGGACCGGCATGCGCGTGACCAGCGAACGCTCCTGCGCACCGCCCTGGACCTTGATCGACCGCTTATCAGCGGTGACACGTCCGCCGTGACCGCGAGGCGCATGGGTGCTGCACTCGTCGCAACCCGACTGCCGTCACCGCTGCGCGCGTAACTCACCACCCGCTCGCTCTCGATCACCCGCTGCGCTGCGATGTCCCAGCGCTCGAGCGTGCCGTCCCGGCGGTGAACGATCAGTACGCCATGCGCCAGCATCGTCCCCCACATCATCCCCTACATCATCGAAGTGGAGTTGCACCGCCACGTGCGCTGCTCCTCACTCGGTTCGTAGGGCTGCGACTGGCCAAGCACCACCGGTGTCGTGAGCATAACGGTTGTTACACAACTGCTGGTCATCGAAACAGCGAATACAAGGACCAGGAAGCCGAACAGTTCATTCCAACTTGATCACCTGCTAACGATTGCAGGGAGTCGGCTCCCGGCAAAGCCCCGCGCTTCCCGCCACAACATCGTCGCGCATCGCACCGCACCGCAAGGTTGACGCGGGGGCCCGATACTCATCATCCCGATCCACCCGCAATTCCACGCCGCAGTGCGTATGTGCATCCATGCTCCCCTCAACCAAAATCCATCAAAAAAGTCCACAAACAAACGCGTAGCAAAAAATGCAACCACGACACGACTCACAGCAAAACAGCTGACCAGACAAGGCAACGCTACCGTGCGCCGACCATCGACGGAAGGGCCGGACGACATTTTCCGATGGCCGGGCAAAACGCCGGTTTCAGCCCAGGCTGATTTTGTACCGTCGTCGGGCTATGCTCCCAGCGTCTGACAGTGACCATCGCAACCCCCACAGCATTCACCGGAGAATCATCATGGACTTCGATACGATCATCTTTGAGAAAACCGGCGCCGTTGCGACCATCACGCTCAACCGCCCAGAGCGCCTGAACGCGTGGACGACTCAGATGAACATCGACATCGTCGATGCCGTGACAAATGCCAATGACGACCCGATGATCGGCGCGATCATCGTGACCGGTGCCGGTCGTGGATTCTGTGCCGGTGCGGACATTCAGGACAACTTCAAATCGAGAATTGACGGCAAAAGCGACCCCGCACCCGAGAATAAACGCGCGCCATCCAACTACGTTGCGTTCATGCGACAAAGCAAGCCGATCATCGCCGCGGTTAACGGCGCAGCCGTCGGTGTTGGCGTCACAATGATGTTGCCGTTTGACATTATCATCGCCGCCGAGGCGGCCCGCTTCGGACTCGCGTTCGTGAAGATGGGGGTGGTGCCGGAACTC
>Ga0114999_10001253_pt1 | contig 35516 bp, 32 predicted proteins | sample ArcticOcean_MG_C_3_FD_89820 | JGI IMG/M metagenome (GOLD analysis project Ga0114999, IMG submission 89820) | Marine microbial communities from western Arctic Ocean - ArcticOcean_MG_CB8_126 | ecosystem: Environmental > Aquatic > Marine > Oceanic | place: Arctic Ocean: Canada Basin | collected...
ACCCGTTATAAGATGGAGCCGCCTTATAAACTTCCTGTACCGCGACAGATCCTTTCGGTAATATGGAGTAGTGGTCATGTGCGCCATTATTCTGACATGACGCAATGCAGGAATGACGCTCTCGCTGGCAATGTTCCCGCTCAAGAGCGTGGCGTAACTATGGACGTAAAACCCGACGATGGTTCAAAAGATTGGGCAGATCTCTATGCGAGGACTGAAAGTGGGCCGGTGATAGACCAACTCTAAAAAGATGGAATAAATTAAGGTCGAGCTTCGCCATGGGTAAGCTTAATCACGTTCACGCATATACGCTTTTTCACATGTTCATTTTCAATTTTTGACATTTTGACAATCAAATGAATTACGGCATCAGCACTCTGGTAGTACAAGATGAAGACTTAGAACCCGGTCTCCAAAGAATAAAGAACGCGGGTTTTAACGAGATTGAGTTGTTATGGGAGCCTTCTCATTTCAAGGCGAGCGAGCATTCGACAAATGCGGTTTATGCGCTTATGAATCAATTAGATCTTTCGATGCGTGTCGGTCACAGCCCAATAATTGATATCGATCTGGCCTCTTTCGATAAGGAAAAAAGAAATGCTTCAATTGAAGTGATTGCCCGATCATTTACTGTGTTCAAGGAGCTGGGAGCTGAATCGGTGGTTGTTCACGTCAATGGTTATTCGCTTGATTATAGTGAAGAGAACCGAAGTGCGAGCGCAAGTAACTCTAAAGAATCTATTCTCGCGTTAGTCGACAGCGCATCTGATGCTGGTATCAAGATGGCATTGGAAAATCTGCCGCATCGCGGGACATCGCGGCCTTTTCATTCAATGGAAGAACTACAGGCGTTAATAATGGATATGCCCAGGGAGCATGTTGGTTTATGTCTCGATACTACGCATGCCAGGTTCGCCGGACATGATCCATTGCAACAGTTAAACGTGGCCGCAGACAGATTGTTCACTTTACATTTACATGATACTGATGGAGACGACGATCGTCACTGGGTGCCGGGGAGGGGTATCATTGACTGGGACGCGTTTATCGCCAGATTATCAGAATTAAATTTTACGGGTTCAAGGACACTTGAAGTACAATCAACTCTGGAGACAAGCGATAGCGTACTTAAAGCGAGTTTTAGTGTCGCCAAAAACTGGGAGTCACACTATAAGTAATTTTTAAAGATGGAAAAAGAAAAGAAGTATTTAAAAGTATTCATTGCCGGTTTAGCGTTTCCCGCAACGATTCTCCCTTTTATTTATTCTTCTTTGTTTTTATCAGGTCATAACGCAGTAATAAATATACCCGTACAATTTATTCCTCATTATTTACCCATTATCTTTGGTCTGTGGAATATGCTTTATTTTGCGATTGGAGAAAAATGCCCGATAAAAAATAAAAATAGGCGTTTATTGGCATGGGGTGCTCTGCTCGGTCTCATCGCCACATTGATAGGGATATTTATTATTGGCTTGCCTGAATTACTCTATGGTTTGACAGGTCCGTTACAATATTTGCCTCTTATTGTCGTCCCCATTTTTTATGGTCTCATATGGCGATATGTCGTCAGCTCATTAAATGATCTCCTCGGCTTGGAGACTGGTTGAGGAGAGAGAACGAGAAGCCTAGAAAACCAGGGGGCCAGATAGTCGGATTAGAATGGTTGCGAGATTCTGACCATTAGATGTAGTATGAGACTAAGTAAGGAAAGCTGGTTCCCCCTCCACGATTCTTGTACAGCGTCCTGAATTACTCATTCTTTCTCGCCGGTTTTCCGGCTCTCTGGTGCTCTGACTTTCCGATTTTTTTAGATTTCCATTGCCATGCCGTCACTGCCGGTATCGGCGGCACCGGCAAGTTTACCGCTCACAGGATCTATGGTAATCGCGTTCACTAAACCTAATCCCCCATGGCTGAAAGGCATGCGTACTACGGGATGTTTTTTCCGTATCTCTGCACAGACCATTTCAGGAATACGGGCCTGACAATGAATCAAATCACCTTCGCAATCACAACGGGGTGCGTGTACCGCGTCGCTGATGCTCATTCCAAAATCAATCACGTTAAGTATTACCTGCAATATTGAGGTAATAATCCGTGTTGCACCCGGGGCTCCAAGAACAAGAAACGGTTTACCCTTCTTATAAATAATCGTGGGCGTCATACCGGTGGTTCGACTTTTACCCGGGGCATAGGAGTTCGGATGACCGGCGAGGGGATGGTAATTGATCATTGAATTATTATACATAAATCCCAGCCCTGGAGTAATTACTCCCGATGACATGCCAAGTGAGTGAGTGAGGGCTACACAGTTCCCCTTGCTATCGACGACGGTGACATGGGTGGTGTCTGGAGATTCGAACGGAGTGAAAGACACATCAATGGGTTGACCGGAGTCGATGTGCTCACGCCACTCTTTAGCGCGCTCCTTCGATACCATCCATTCCAACGGTACATCGATGAAAGTAGTGTCAGCTAAATGTTTATTGCGATCAGCAAATGCCGCTTTCATGGCCATCGATATGAGATAAATGTAATCGGCGGAATTATGATCATAAGCTGACAGGTCATACCCTTCGAGAATGTTGAGGATCGCGACCAGAGTTGGTCCCCCATGCGGGGGAAGAACGGTGCTAAGTGAAAAGTCCCGATAATTACCAACGAGTGCTTCATCCTCACGAATTCGATAATTTTTAAAATCCTCGGTTGTAACAAAACTGTCATTGGCTTCCAGGTCCTTAAGGATACCCTGGGCCAATTCGCCTTCATAAAAGTCATTCGGACCTTCTTTCGCGAGGTGCAACAGGGTGCGGGCGTAATCTGGATTGTGCAATCGTTCACCGGCATCATAAGGGCTGCCGTCAGCTTTCAGGTAAATCCGGCTGGCTTCCTTGTTTTCCTTAATGTAGTCAAGCATCGTGGAAGATTCAGGGAACTTGGCTTTACTCTTCCATGAATCTGCAAGCGTGAAACCAACGATGAATCCTTCTTCAGCAATCTGCGCTGCCGGCCCAATGGCCTGCTCCCAGGATATAGTGCCCCACTGTTGCAACACGGCTGATAAACCTTTGACCGTACCCGGTGTGCAGATCGACTGGTAACCGCATTCGTTTACTTTGCCTTCCAGAAAGTAACCCCACCCGTCAGGATTGGGGCGGATAACTTTATCCATCCACATTGCCGGATCAACTTTTGATCCCGCTAAAGCAGGGGCATCCAGAACCGCGGCTTTCACATTCTCCTCGGAAGAGGGAAGTGCGGGTTGCAGCGTTAATAAAATATAGCCGCCGATTCCACAACAGTGAAAATCAACAATCATTTGGACAAAGGCGCATGTCACTGCCGCATCGATAGCGTTTCCGCCATTCATTAAGACCTTAGCTCCTTCTTCCACCGCCTGTGGCTGCGGCGCGACAATCATACTTTTCATGTTTATACTTTCTTTTTGAATAAAAGATCTTCTATTTTATTAAGAAGATATAACATAACGTCAGGTATACAAATAAAGATAAATCGTATTTATAAATATACAGTCGCGTTTCGTCGTGGCCGCTACATCATTCTCTAAATCTTCTTCTTGTGTTTTATGTGCCTTTGTAAGATGTCGCCTCGCAATTACGAGGCTCGGTAGTGGCTATTCTCATGCGAAACTCAGTATTAGGATTACTCTTTGTTTTAATTACACTTTGCTCTTCCGTCGCGGCAGATTCCGGTAAAAACAATTCCACTGATGAGTTATTCACCTGGGAGGAATTACCAGAATTTCCCGATAAAGGGGGCGTAGCCGGAGCCTTTCTTGGAACAAGTAATGGTGCATTGATTATTGCCGGGGGTTCGCGATCACCTCAAGCAATGAGCAATAATAATGAGAGCGTCACTGATGATTCTATTTACGTTTTAGAAAAAACGGATGAAGAAGGATATAGCTGGTATACAGATTATAAACTGCCGCACCCTATCACCCTGGGCGCTTCAGTCGTTACGGATAGAGGACTGGTCTGCCTGGGGGGACGCAATGAAAAGAATCTCTACAATGATGTATTTATTTTAACGTGGAATATTGAAACAAAGGAGATTGAAAGAGAGGAATTACCCGGTCTCCCTCAAAAATGTTACGGATTGGCAGCAGCACAATTGGGTAATAAGATTTATGTTGCCGGGGGGATGAATGAAGCGGGAACACTCAATAATTTCTGGAGCTTAGATCTTACACCGGGTGAGGTGTCGAATTGGCAAGAGCTTCAATCCTTTCCCGGTTTAGAACGATACAGTGCGACACTGATTGTCCAAAACAACGGCTACCACCCTTGTCTCTATCTATTTAGTGGTAAACGTAATGATGACTATCTTAAAGATGCTCATATTTATGATCCAGAAGAAGATGATTTAAGTAAACGCTGGAAACAGATTGCAGAAATGCCACGGGCCTCATTTCAGGCAGCGGGAACTACGGTCGGTAAATCTCATATCATGATATTCGGCGGTTCCGATAACAACCAGATGAGTTCGCTGAATGACGAGATTCGATATGCCGATGATATTATCGCTTACCATACAATAACCAACACCTGGGTGACGTTCGGACACACGCCGCAAGGCGTGGTAAATACCGGCATCGTTCCCTTTGCTGACGGATACGTTTTGGCGAGCGGTGAAACTTCGTTGGGAATCCGAACTCCCAAAGTTTATCACGCGCGAACAAAAAGCATAATTAAAAGGTACTTTCATCCCCTCGATTACGCCTCTCTCATTGTATATCTGGTCATACTTATGGGAATGGGGTTTTACTTTTCCAAGCGGGAAAAAACGACGAAAGATTATTTATTAGCCGGGCAGCGAATTCCTTACTGGGCGGCGGGGTTGAGCATGCTGGCCACGGGTGTGAGCTCGATTGGATTTATGGCTATTCCCGCAAAAGCCTTTGCCACTAACTGGGTCTATTTTTCCGCTATTTTCATTTGGTTTATCATTGTCCCGTTTGTTAATAGCATGATCGTTCCCTTTTATCATAAATTACAGATCACTTCTGTTTACGAATATCTTGAAGCAAGATTTAATGTCGCCGTTCGTCTCATTATTGCCGGTTTATTCTGTCTCTTTCAAATTCTTGGACGCATGAGTGTGGTTCTTTTTCTGCCCGCACTCGCGCTCTCCGCGGTGACGGGTATCGATAAATACACCTGCATACTTCTCATGGGTGTATTCGCTACTCTCTATACGGTAATGGGTGGCATGGAAGCTGTCATCTGGACGGATGTTATTCAACTCTTCGTTCTCATGGGTGGTGCCATACTCTGTATCGTACTTGTAATCTCCGGCATTGATGGCGGGGTGGGGACTTTCTTTGACGTTGCCTTTGAAGATCGAAAAATGAAGCTGGCCGTTTTAAAATGGGATTACACGGATGCGGTGTTATGGGTTGTTCTATTGAATGCTCTAATTTATCGCCTGCTTAACTTTAGCACCGATCAAACGATCGTTCAGCGAATTATGACGACGTCGAATACAAAGGAGGCGCAAAAAGCGATATGGTGTGATTGTCTCTTTTCAATTCCCTGGTCTTTTATCGCGTTTGGTTTGGGAACTGTTCTCTATGTCTTTTATAAAATGCATCCAGAAAAGTTAAATCCAACCCTGGCAACCGATGCGATTGTCCCATTGTTTATTGTTCAGAATGTACCAATTGGACTCAGTGGTATCATCATTGCCGGAATTTTTGCCGCCGCGATGTCGAGCTTGGACAGTTCTATGCACAGCACGGCGACTGTGATCGTCACTGATTTTTATAAACGTTTCAAACCGACGGCTACCGATCATCAACTACTGTCTGTCTCGCGCTGGTTGACTGGATTACTCGGTATGTTTGGTACGGGAGCGGCCCTTTGGATGGCAAAGATGGACAGCTCATCGATATGGGATGTATTTATAATCGCTTTAAGTCTGTTTGGTGGCGCGGTAGGAGGGGTATTTGCGCTCGGCATCTTTACCAATCGCACGAATAGCGCCGGCGCTATTCTCGGAACGGTGTTAAGCGTCGTTATATTGTATTGTGTAAAAGAATATACCGAGATCCATTTCTTTCTTTATGCCTTTGTCGGTATGACAGTAGGAATTATCCTGGGTTACATTTTAAGTTTTATCACACCCGGTAAACCAAAATTCGAAGGATTGACGGTTCATAGCAAAGGAAAAGTATAAGATGAAGTTGGGGAAAGCTTTTTCTCTCTTTCTTTTCTTATGTCTGGTGTCGCCTGTATCTACTGTCAAAGCTGATAAAGAAGAGACGTTGCAGGATCCCAGGTTAGGGCGGATTTATAAAGATATTCGCAGACTGCTCAGGCAACATTATCCCGATGCCGTGTCTCATCGATTGAAAAACAAAATCCATTTTGAATTTAATACTCGTCTTTTCATTATCCATGTCCCGACAAAAATGGGCGATTGGCAGGATCCATGGGAAGAGAGAGGTCCAAGAAAAGGAGGTATCCTTGGAAAAGTTGAAATTGTAGATGGGAAGTACATGGGGGCGGCGATGGTTCCACAAAGTTTCGACTATAGATACTTTTCTATTATGCTTATGGCCCCTTACTCAATAAAGAACGATTGCCACCTCACCGTCCATCTCTCTATCCCGAGATTGGAGACCAAGCCGGACTTCATTGAGGAATTCACTGAACTGGTCAATGACTTCGAGAATAGAATCGAAGTTAAACCGTAAAATCCTAAAGCGACGACTGGTGCTTCTTGTGGCTATCTCAATAGGTGGCGAAGACCCGTCTTCGTCCTGTCCCGCATCGCGGGAGGACTACACCGTGGCAAGCGAAGGCGTAGTTTTATGACATGATGATAATCTCAAATATAATCGTCAGCTGAATCCTGTGGCACGAAGCCGACGACCTCACGCGCGTGAGTGATATCGCGGTAACTCCACTTGTTGTTCGATACACCGTAGAAAATATCATATTTCAAACTGTCAGGTGCTTCGATGCATTTTTCTATTAACTGTGCAATGTCACGTTGGCTGCACCATATTGCATTTTGCCGCGTATTAAGGGGCTTATCTTCAGCGTTAACACCACCTATGCGAAGGCAGAGGATAGAGAGATTGGTGGTATCAGTGAAGTGGCGTGCCAGGGTTTCACCCCATACTTTGCTCGCTCCATAAAGACCTATCGGGCGCGTAACCGATTCATGCGTCATCATTTCCCAGGAGTCCGGGGCTTCATCGTATTTTCCTTCGGCAATGGCTTTATAGGGAAACTCTCTTTCCCAACCGGCAATCGTTGCCCCACTGCTTGCAGATACGATCCGTTTAACCCCGGCTCGCCTTGAGGCTTCAAAGACATTGTAAGTGCCAATGACATTTGCAGTATGAATTATATCCCAGGTTGCGCCTAATTTCGCAAAGGCTGCCAGATGGACGACTACATCCTGTCCCTCAAATGCGGGCTGGATCGCATCCAAGTCCGCGATATCCGCCTGTAGACATTTAACCCCGGGGACATCGCTCCGATTGAGCGCGCTGAGCTCATGCTTCCCCTCTAACTGCTTGCGCGCCGCACCGCCAATCAGTCCACTCATCCCGGTTATTAGTATTTTTTTACTCATTGGATTTCTACGGTTTCTGGTTTAAAAATGGATCAGTAATGCAGGTGAAAGAAGGGTGATTCTAAAGAAATTGATAAATGAGAAGCCATATTATTCTCTTATCAGGGCGAGAAATGAAGCGGCGAAGCACTTTGGGAGAGCTACATTCACCGAAGATGAATAAAAATCCGATCGAACACTGATTTTAATTGGAAAAATCACCGCGATGACCATATTGTACCTATCGTTTTATGATAAATAAGCTCTCAACCAGAAAGGAATAGAACATGATCGCTACGCAAGAAGCTGCATTTCCCGAAGTCGGGTTTTCTCCAAAAGCAAATGAATTTATCTCATCACCTAAACAAATGTTGATCGACGGTCAATGGGTCGACGCTGCTTCGGGGAAAACGTTTCCCGTCTACAATCCGGCGACAGGTGAAGAAATTACACAAGTCGCTGAAGGTGACAAAGAGGATATCGAACGCGCGGTGTCAGCGGCAAGGAACTCTTTTGAGAAAGGTGTCTGGCGAAATTTAACACCTTCAGAAAGAGGAAGTATCATTTGGAAAATAGGGGATCTCATCGCGGAGAATGCCGAAGAGTTTGCCGAGCTCGAATCGATCGACAATGGAAAACCCAAAGCGGTTGCCAGTGTTGCCGACCTGCCACTCGCGATTGATCTCTTTCATTACATGGCTGGATGGGCTACAAAGCTTGAAGGTAGTACGATTCCGATTTCGATGCCGGGCAGTTATCATGCTTACACGATGAGAGAACCGGTCGGTGTGGTCGGACAGATCATTCCCTGGAATTTTCCGCTCCTTATGGCCGCATGGAAATTAGGACCTGCATTAACGACCGGAAATAGCGTTATCCTCAAACCCGCCGAGCAGACGCCTTTGAGTGCAATACGCCTGGGTGAACTTTTGGCTGAAGCAGGCGTCCCCGATGGTGTTGTCAATATTGTGCCCGGTTATGGTGATGCCGGGGCGGCTTTAGCCGCTCATGATGGGGTGGATAAAGTCGCGTTCACGGGTTCCACTGAAGTGGGTAAACTTATTGTTCAGGCCGCTGCAGGGAATTTAAAAAAGCTTACTCTGGAATTAGGAGGAAAATCTCCCAATGTTCTTTATAAAGATGTCCCTGATTTAGGTGCCGCGATCGAAGGTGCTGCGAATGCGATCTTTTTCAATCACGGCCAATGCTGTTGCGCGGGCTCGCGCTTGTTCGTTGAAGCCGATGTTTTTGATGATGTCCTTAACGGAGTTGAAGAACACGCCAATAAAATAAAAGTGGGTCCAGGTTTGGCGAGCGACACTGATATGGGGCCGCTTGTCTCAGACGAACAATTGGAACGCGTCTGCGGCTATATGGCATCAGGTGTCGAGCAAGGAGCACAACAGGTAGCAGGTGGCAATCGTCTCGGTGATTCCGGTTATTTCGTCCAGCCCACGGTATATACCAAGACGAATCAAGACATGAAAATCGTTAAGGAAGAAATTTTCGGTCCGGTTGTAGTTGTCGAACCATTTAAGGAAGGCGATCCACTTATTCAACACGCTAACGATAGCTCCTACGGTTTAGCCGCCGCGGTGTGGACCAGTGATATTTCTAAAGCGCATCGGACCGCCGCTGAACTACGTGCCGGAACAGTATGGATAAATTGTTACAATGTATTCGATGCATCGCTGCCATTCGGCGGCTATAAACAATCCGGTTGGGGTCGGGAAATGGGCCATGAGGTTCTTAACAATTATACCGAAACAAAGGCTGTTGTCGTCGCGTTGTAAAGCGTGGGTAATAACCATTTTTTAAGCTTAAACTATGGGGTGTAAGGGGTGATTCCCTTTACGCCCCAAAACATTTAAGAATCAGGGTGGAACGCGCTGTCCTCAGCGCGTTGTATACATGCGATAATAGAGAAGCGGGCTAGGGATCAGCCGTCGCCAAGGCTATGTCGGACAGGCAGCCCGCTCCACCTGGGGTTGAAAGATACAGAATACTAAAATGTCTTAGTAATTATCGTAATGCCGCACATACGCTTTATCGCAGTCACGTCATTAATACGTAACCCTTACATAATTCCGTAGGTATCGAAGGCTTCCTGGGAGGGCATTCCCTCTTCAATGGATTTTCGAACCATGTTCTCACCTCTGACTTTTTCCAGCGCGCGATTGACTACATCCTCCTCATGCTCTTGAGGAATTATGACAACGCCGTCAATATCGCCAAAAACGATATCACCGGGGCTTACCTCGACTCCATTGGGAAACGAGATTCTACAGCGAAAGTCGACGACCCGACCGCGAACACCCTGGTCCTGCGCGTACCGACCGGTCGAAAAAGTGGGAAAATTTAACTTTAATATCCCATGCGTATCACGGCTGACTCCATTTACAACAGCTCCCACCGCTTTACATTTCATGGCTCGCACACTCATGAGTTCCCCCCATTGCGCGTAAGTGTGTGAAGCTCCCGTGCTAACGTAAACTTCACCCTCATTCAAATCGTCCAGAGCTTTAAACAATAATCCAAAAGGTTTATCACGGTCTCTCTCGAATGGAGCCTTATCCCCGTAATCTGCCTCTTGCACGGGCATCGCTCTACCGATGACGATCATATCGTCCCGCAATGGCTGAATTTCTCGAGGCAAAAACTGATGGAACAAATCTATGTCATCCATGACATCACCCACAACGGCAGTAAATAACTCCCGCTTGAGAAGATCAAAAAGCTCAGTATCGGTATTCCAGTCAGGCATAAAAACTTAAATGATCTATTGATAGATATTAATGTCAGGTCAAGCTTTACACTTGAGCTGCTTTCACGAGCGTCGACGACAAATTATTTAAATCAGTCGACTGCTTTTTTAGCGGTCGACATTCCATAGTCGTTGCGGTCTCTCTGAAACCGGATCCACTGATCATCGCGACAACGCTATCATTTGACTGTAGTTTTCCAGAATCTACTAATTTGTTCAACCCCGCGAGGCAAGCGCCACTCGAGGGCTCTATATACAGACCCTCACAATGGCCGATTTTTTGTTGAGCGTTCAACGCTTCTTCATCGGTGACCGATATAAAAAAGCCTTCTGAGGCTTTTATCGCGTGTGGTGATTCAAGTTGGTCGGGGGGGTAAGGATGAGCTAATTTTACGAGGACCGAGGGGGGAGCATCTTCAAAGGGCATGGCCAGGACATCTTTCCACTTCGCTATGCCCTGATCGAAAGCAATTTCCAATGCATTGTAATCGTGTGGGACTACACCGATCATTTTCGGGCAGTCTTTTATTATTTTTAATTTTTTTAGGTCACAAAATCCCCGCCAAATCCCAGAGATACTCCCGCCGCCACCAACAGGCACTACCATCCAGTCCGGAGCGTGGCCCAGTTGTTCGACAATTTCATAGGCAATCGTTTTGTTTCCCTCGCTTTGGTAGGGGTTTGTCTTTCTGCTTGTGGAAGTAGAGTAGAGTCCATGCTCGCGGCAGATATCGGCGACCAGATCGACAACCGGATCAATATCGCCACTGACTTCCACAAGTGTAGCACCCAGCATATAGAGAGGATAGAGTCTTTCCGCTGGTGTGCCATCACACATTACAATTACACTGCGCATCCCGGCTCGAGCTGATAAGGCCGCATTGGAAACGCCCGCGCTTCCGGTCGATACGATATAAGTAACTTGAGCACCAATACTTTTACCATGATTGATCGCAACTGATAGTGAGCGATCCTTGTGCGACCCCGTGGGATTTCGCGTCTCGTCTTTTACATAAATCTCATGGTTGCCATAGGCACGGGTGGAAAGGAGTGGAGTCCCTCCTTCATCCAGGGTTACAAGACTATCGGGATCATCAATCGGTAACAGCTGCCAATAGCGCCACATATTCTGCTGAAATCGATCATCCCAGCTCACGTCTTCGAAATTGTAGTGAAACCCGAGTAGTCCGGAGCAGCTGGTGCAAACCATCGCCATGGGGTCGCTTTCTTCCTGCTCACATTCAAGACAGACTTTTTTAAAATGACTCATAATTATTTCAATGCGGTTACGGGAAAAGGCGCATAAGTGGGTATGCGTGTGTGATGACAATGGGAACCAGTAGACAATCTGTAAGGTGCGATCGAGCCTCTTTCGTCTTGTACACTATATAGAGAATACTGAATCATCACCCCATTTTCTTTAATTGCCTATTAATTACATCGAGTTGCTTTTGTAATTCGGTTTCTCGGCGTTTAAGTTTTAATTGTTCTCTTGTCTCTTGTTCTTCAGCGTAAAGTTCCCGCTCAGATGCTGAAAGGCTATCGAACATAATTTCAGGAAACTTGAGCCAGAACGCCAATAGTTTTCGCGGTGAAATTTGATAGAGATAAGATTTTCCAGAAGTTGATCTTTGATACGCACTTTGAGAATGATTGGAAGATACCGATTGGCTAATATTATCTTTTCCCAAAATTGGGGAGGCCGAAAGTATTATACTCAAAAACAGAATGCTCATTTTAGAATTCATGATTTTATTGAAATGAAAAAAAGACAATAACTTTACAACGGCAACGATAAATGCCGAAGTCGAAATCAAACTTAATTTAAGAAGATTTTTCCAAGGTTTCTTTTAAGATATCTATCATTTCAATTAATGTTCGATTTTTATCGCGTGATTCGAACGTTTCATCGGCGAGAGAAGACTTTCCGACAAACTCGTATAATTCCGCGGCACCCTGGTATATTTTTGGCGTCATTCCTACGTCTTCAAAGGTTTTAGCAATCTCTTCCATCTCACCTATCCAGCGTCGCGCTTTAGTCGGCATGCTGGGAAGTCCACGTTCCAATGCAGTATAGGGCTGTAACTGACTTAATTGGAATTCTTCTGCTAATGATTTTATCAGTCCCATTTTTGAAGCGGCGACCAATAATTCCGTCGATAACGCGGCAGTTCCTTTTGTTAATGCGGCATAGCACATTTTTAATCCCGAAGCCTGGCCGATCTCAGGTCCAACAATACGGATATCGAGACCGTAATTTTTTAATTCTTCAAACTTCTCCGCATCCTTACCCGAGGCATAAAAACGTGTGGTCGTTTTTTTTCTTGGCGGAGGTCCAATAATACCTGCATCCACAAATGGGTTGCCCGCTTCTGTCATTATTTTATTTATCGACTTTGTCGTATTTGGGGCGATGGCATTACATTCAACATAGATAATCTGATCGCCGGTTGCGTTGGTCGCGACGACCACTTTCTCAGCCACTTTCTTCGCTTCCGCGGGGACCAGGATCGAGAGAATCATATCCGATTCGCTCACGAGTTGATTATAGGATTCAACTTCACGAATCCCCACCTGTTTCGCCAGCGATCGCGTCAACTCACTGCGGTCCTCAAGGCAGGTGACTACCGGCATTCCCTTTTCAATGAGCACTTTCGCAACGACATGACCCATTTCGCCGGGACTTAACAAGCCCACTGTCTTCAACTGCATTTTATATTCCCTGTAACGTGTTAAAAATTATCTCCCGACATACTTTAAGCCCAATGTCGAAGATCAATCTTAAGGAATGTCGAAAATAAGCAAGGTTTCACTTAAAACCTAACACTTAAAACTACGTTAGCTTAACACTTGGCCATAACACAAAGCTGGATCAGCAAAATGTCACAGGTTCAGGTAGAGACGCTTGGTATATTATAAAACCAGAGCGCAACCAAGGTTCCTGAAATAAATATAATCGCCAGTATAGGTATACACGCGGATAACCGCAGCGCGCCGAAAACGAGATAACGTAATCCATTCAAACTTTCGAGGATACCTGCGATAATTAATCCATAAAAGAAGATGCCAAACCCGAGCATTCCGAGGACACTGGAAAAACGAGACTTAATGCAAGGCCACCGATAATACTGACAATGCCGATAAAAATGTGAAAAAAACCAGCGCTTCGGTGTTCCGAATGATGATTTCTGTTTACTTCTTTTATAAGCTGAAATCCTGTTTTTTCTGTCACACCACTTTCTGACAGCTCACGTAATATTTTATTCTTTGAAACTCCTTCTGCCATACGAACATTTATATGATGGGCAACCTGATCGATACTATATTTTCCCGTAGGAATTTTCTCCTCTTTTACTTCACGTGACACTTGATTATGTACAGAATCAATTTTGGAACTGTTAAGCTCTTCGATCTCATCTATAAGAATCCAGTCAGTTCCCAGGTTTTCATTCCAGACGTAATCTTCTGTGGTCAGTGTCCCTTTCATTAAAAGTGACTTTACCCCTTCAGTCCCTATGGGTCCGATCTGTTCATTGTGCATTACATAATACCATTCCATTAGTTTACCCTCTTTTCTGTGTAAAATTGAAATTAGATTTCATCATGCTGATCTCTCAAAATAGTTAAATCGGAGAAATGGATTTTACCTTAAGTAACCGCTTGTCTCAGGGGGGGATTCAAAATTACCCGAGCTTTATTATTAACTAAGAAAATAAGGTGGCAGCCGGGAAATGAATAGGTGAAACACCCTGTTATTGGATAGGGAACAACGTTTAACATTTTTTTATCAATTACCTGTCATAAAATTGATATTCAGGTATTTACGGTTGGCCAGATCGCAGCCATCTTCCAGATGTCGAGTGATCGTACTTTGGTGTCCCCGCATTTAGAATAGAGAGACAGCGCGAGACTATCCGCACGAACGGGGTAGATTCGTTTAGTCAAACACTGTCGATTATTAGCAAAAACTTCGATGACAGAACGGTCACAATAGATATGTAACTTTAATCTTTCTCCCGCACGAAGTTTGAATGGACCTCGTTGGATGCTCAGATTACCAACATCCTTACTTAAGCTGGACCACTCTGGATCGAGTTCCAAACAGTCTTGCCCTTGATTATAAGCAATACGTGTAAACTCATTTTCATCGGGAGAACACCGCACTTTAATACCGAATTCTATCGCATCGGACGGTTCAAATTCAGCTTCTATCTCAAGACAGTCTCCTTTAATTCCATCAATCATCGCACTTGTATTCGATGATACTTGAAGTTTTGTATAAGAACGATGCTCACGCCGAAGCTCTTCCAATTCGGGTACTGGTTCAATGCAAAGATTATTTTTATTGTCCAGCGAGAGTATTCTTGGAATGGATGCGATACCCGCCCAACCGGCCTCGCTTTGCATTCCATATTTGCGTCCTTCTGCGATCCAACCGAATAAAATACGACGTCCGCGGTCGTCTTTCAAAGTTATCGTTGCGGATAAATTACCACTTTCGAGGTTAAAATCGCCAAAGTTCATTCTGCCATGCTTCTCAATGTAAAATCGATGATCGCGATAGGTACCGATATAATACTGTGGGCCTCGCGCGTGACTGGAGAAAAGTAACATGTGCTTATTTCCCAGCGGAAAGAAGTCAGGTACCGCACAATCGGACTCACGGGGTTTGCCTTCAAATCCTTCATAAAAAGGATGCATGTAATCCCAATGAATTAAATCATCTGATTTAAAAAGGAAAGCGATGTCACCAACGCCTTCGAAACTGCCACCAGAAAGTGAATACCAGGAATCCCCGTCTCGCCATGCACAGGGATCGAAAGGCTCCCACTCTTCCTGCCCTTTCGGGGGATGGGGAATCACGGGGTTAGCTGGATGTTTCTTCCAGTAGATTAATTCGTCATCACTTGTCGCGATACAATTACCCGCATCTTTACCGTAATAAATGAAAGTGGGTACTCCATTGTTATCAACAGCACCCCCGCTATAGCAGCCACCCTCATCGGGTTCACCCGGGTTCAGCGTGAGGGCAATAGGCAGATCTTTCCAATCGACAAGATTTTCGCTTACGGTATGACCCCAATGCATGGTGCCATGGAAAGAGCCATGGGGGTTGTACTGATAGAATAAATGGTATTTACCTTTCCAATAGATCGCGCCGTTGGGATCATTCATCCAGTTGGACGGGGGTAGGAAATGATAGAGGGGCCGGTGGGGGTCAGCAGCCAGGCCCAAACGACGGGCAGCGAAATCATTATCCTTATCTGTCATTAATATTCCTCTGTTTAATCGAGGTAACTACCAGTAATATTAACTATTCACGGGCTGATAGACGTGATTTTCAATTTCCACTAAGCAATGGTTTAAAAGAAAGATGCCCGACGAGCCTAACTAAAACTAAGAGCTTTCAAAAATCCGCATACGATTTTCTTCAGTTTCAAGCTCCAGTAATGCTCTGATAAAATCTATATTGTTATCAAATTCAAACTGCTTGTAAATATCCTGAAGATCTGCGTACTTTTTTAACGTAGCTTCAGCTTCTTCTTTTGCTTTTTGTGCTTCCTCGTAATTCATGAGCTAATTAATTATTGGTTAAAAAACCATTCGTTAGATGTTTTTCACTCAATTTAAAACAAAGTCAATACTTGAACGATTCGGTGGGGATTTCATAAAAGATACGTACTTTAAGTAGATTTATTCGATTGATAATAGGTGTTCCTTGTAAGATTCGCATAAGACAATTAGTCTTTCTATGAGCGTTAGTCGCAATGGGATTTTTCTTCAATGCGATTTACCCTTACATCGTAATCTGCTGAGTCTATCTTTCATTAACTAAGGTAATATTTGATTCAGGGTATAGTTGAATTGTAATAAAATTTAATCCCTGTCCCGATTAAATTCAGATTAAACTAAATCAACGTTTTCAATAGCTAAAGTGAAGCGTGCTGCCTAAGCACACTTCACTTTTTTTTGAGCGCGCACTAAAGAAGTCTATATCGTTACTGATAAGAGGTTAAATACCTTCTTTAATAAAACTTACTGCGGGGTCAGTCTCTTTGATAATAATTTCTTCCTGGCCGTTTGTTTTCTCACCAATACAGGGAATCGCCGCCGCGGCCATAATCGGTATGTATTTTTTCAGATCTGAGTTTTCATCTGAGTATCTGATATCAACACTCCAAACTTGGGTCGCCCTCTTATTTTCAGCTAGCTGCCGAATGTCGCTTGATTCCATACGCAGGTGCTTTTCATAGGTAGTGACCGGGTAGTAACTTTCTTCGACCATCGTGCTGGATCCGATAACGGGATCTCTGACTCTTTTAAAGCTTGTCGTTTGCGGTCCGCCCACTCCGCAGGAAATAGCGACAACCATCTCCGCCTGTTCAGGATCAGGTGCTTCATAGTAACCTTTGCCCGACAATGCGGTTTTAATATAATCAGATGTCTCTTCAAATATTAACGGTTGATCCTCTACGTTTATTTCCGCGCTAACAAGTTTATAGGATTCAGGTAAGTTTCCCAGCAACTGCTGATTATTGATAGCATCTACTTTAAAAGTGTAGGTTGTTTGCTTGCAGCCGCCGAAAATTAAACCGGCACTGATTGCTATTAATAAAAGAAAAAGTAAATTTAATCTTCGAATGACTTCCCTCATGAAGTCATTTCGAATTAGCAGGGGGACGAACCAACTCAGGTCGAGAATAAGTCCGCGATCGAGTGAGTGATCACTTTTAAATCTATGGAAAATGCCCATCGATGAGGAGAGAAGATTGGTTTGTGGTGTTTCTTGATTTTCACGTTCGTTAATACTGACTGTGTGATCATCGACAAAAATTTCTGCAATTGTAGGTATTTTGTTCATTATAAGTATAATTAATGGTTAGTGATTTATATATTACATTATTTACTTAAAAATGGCGACAATATAGCGCTAAAACAGCTGTCAATAAAATGTGAAAATCACTGAATACCAATAGGATGTTAATATGAAGTGGGCGTCGCCTGCGACCCTAACGCCCATGGGTCTCAAGTGGTTGAATTTCGGAGATATACACAAAGAATAGGCGATAATCCCAGGCCGATAGTGTAATTGTAGAAGGCGTGAGAAAGGGAGAACTGCGATGGAGCTAAAAGGAATTTGAAAAAAAAAGTAAAACCCTGGTTTGAAGCTGTATCGAATAGTGTAAATCAAAACATGAATATCGCGGCTGCGGTTTTCAGTTATGACTCTTTCGTCTTCACCCTGCGAAGACAATAGGCTGTCTTATGGGTAATCACCCTTGTTGCGTACGCTAAATAGTCATAACGAGTTGGAACTAGGGTACAGAAAAAGCCGTCAGCTCACGGGTGTGAACTGACGGCGAGGGTCGAAGAGTAATTAATCTCTTTTTTTACTTTTTTAAAATAAATAGAATTAGCTAGCTTGAGCTAATAGTTCTAAACTGAAGTTCCGGGATTAGCTTCTCTGCAGCGCGACGGGCAGAGGTCTTTAAGTGTTCAATCGTCGTCGCCGGTGGATTGAAATCGATCGTAAGATAACGGCCGACAAAGATCCCAAGTTTTTCCTTTCCATCGGGTGAGCTCAGAGTGGCAGATAAGCGTGTCTCAAACTCCCCTGAACCGTTAATTCTCCAGGATAATAAACCAATATTCAGGACCGTTACATCATCCGGAGTGTCACTGCCAAAACGAACAAACTTTAAATCAACCGGATATTCTGTCTTCTCAATGACCGAACTTATACTCTGACTTAGATGATTAAAACGATCTTTCTCTCCAATATCTGAAAGATAACCGTCTGTTGGAAATACGCCTGTTTGATCATTAATTTTAACGTATAGTGTATCATACGCAGATATTTTACGCTGCTATCATTGGACGCATACAAGGATCCCACTAAAGTAAACCCATGCAAAGATCCTGCTAATGTAAATATAAGTGATGCCAGTATTACTCTTAACCTATTTAATTTCATATTAGTAATAGTTTTTAGTTAATATTTTAAGTACAATTTTTATGCACTTTTATTTAATCTCTTTAATTAATAAGAGAATACAGGAACTTTTTTATTCCCTGACAGACTATCCAAATGACGCTGTAATAGAGCTGAAGTAGGTATTCAATCATCTTCGTCCCTGTTTTATATTAAGGAATTTATGATGAAGACGGAGACAACGGGGAAGAGGTAGACGAAGAATTATTTATTCTATCGAATCTTCATTGTAATCAGAGTGCCGGCGCCCCTTCAGGGCGCTTATATTATAATCATTGTACCAGGGGTTTAAAACCCCTGGCTATTTGCCTTCACCCCTCTGGGGTGGATGAATTGTCACACTGCATGTATACAATTCATCTTCGTCATCGTCCTGGTTAAATCAGAAATTATTGTGTCATATACCTTGAACCCTAAGGTGGAGCGGGCTGCCTGACGGCCATAGCCTAACAATGCACAGCGTAGGCTGTTCCCTAGCACGCTTCTTTAGTAACGACAAATTCAAACGCGGTAGGGACACCGCGTTCCACCCTAATGCATTGAATGTTTATCAAAAGAAGAGGATAAGGAAGAGACAGACGATGAGGAAGAATTATTACGCTCTATCCACGCACCCCATCAGCTTTATTACCAGGGGAGTTTCGTCTTTCGGCCGTGTTTTACTAACAACGCTTCACCTGCGCTTATAACTAGGGCGTTTATATCTATCGCTTCGGTGACATCGGCGAGCATGTGCTTACCTGCAGCGTGGACCTTTTCTACTGCATGGGCAAAAGCCTCTAGCGCTTTAGGATGGTTGGGTTCTCCCGGCAGTCCCATGGATTGGGCGATGTCTTCCGGCCCCCCGGTAAAATAGTCAATGCCATCGACCGTAAGTATTTCGTCTAAATTTTCGAATGCAGTGATACTTTCCAGCTGCGGGACTAATATCGTGTTTTCATTCGTGAAGTTATAAACAAACTTACGATCTGTTTTCTCGGCGTTAAAAATCATACGAATACCCGTCGCACTGCGAGCCCCTTTGGGACCGTAATAGGTATATCGAACCAGCGCTTCAGCCTCCTCTTTAGTTTTTAGATTGGGAACTGTAATCATTCTCATGCCCCGATCCAGGTAACTGAGAATCGTACTCTCTTCCTGATTGGGAATACGCATCGCCGGTGTAATGCCGAATCCGTCAGCTACTCGACATAAGTGCTCCACGGTCACTGGAGAAATCGATGTGTGCTGACCTTCAATGTAGACATAATCGAGGCCCATGATGGCGGCCATTTCTATAAGGTCTTCTTCCCCCGCTCTAACATTCAACCCCAAAGCTTTTTCACCGTTTCGTACCCGTTCAAGTATTTTATTGGTCTTCATATGATTCCTTTATAGATTATTTTATTCTCAGATTTACAATGCCGTGGTTGGATTGAATTAATCAATCGTCGATATCCCCGGAATTTAGTGTGTAATCCATCTGGGGTAAAATGAAATATAGGTAGTGGCTGTTTATATTCCTTTGCTTTTTAATATTTGGCTTAATATTCTGCTTAAAATATTAATCGAAAGAAATTATGAAAACTTATGATTTCCGTTCCGGATGCACAGATCCAGCTTCATTCCCGGCAGCACATTTAGCCGAGTACGCGGTTAAGGCTATTAATGAGGTCGGTATTGATTTTGCCAGATACCCTGAAGAACTGGGACATCTCGGGCTGCGTGAAGTGATGGCTGAGAGAGAATCCCAGCGCGAAGGGGTGGAAGTTTCTCCAGATAATATATCCTTAATGAATGGTTCAATGCAGCCGGTTACTCTTGTCGCTGAAGCACTCATGGAAAAACCGGGAGATATCATTATAACTGAAGAGCTAACCTATTCGGGCACGCTCAGCATTTATAAAAGCCTGGGAGCACAACTGGTGGGTATTCCCATGGATGAACACGGAATGAAAATAGATGCGCTGGAAAAGACGTTGAATGAGCTCCACGAGAAGGGCACGCCCCCCCGTTTTATCTACAGTTTACCAACCTACCATAATCCCACGGGCATCCTCATGCCTAAAGCCCGTCGTTTGGAACTCATTGATGTCGCGCTTAAATATAATACCATAGTGGTGGATGATAATTGTTATGGAGATGTCCACTTTGAGGGTGAAAAAGAACCCTCCCTTCATGCTTTGAGTGAAAGTCCCAACATTATTTATTTATGCTCACTCTCGAAAATATTGGGCCCGGGTCTTCGTGTGGGTTATCTTATCGCTCGGCAACCCATGCTCGATCGCATCATGGAACGTCGTTTTGACGGTGGGAACAGCCTTCTGGCAGCTTCCGTTTGCGCGGCCTATTTAAAAGACAATCTTTGGGACTATGTCGCTAAAGCCAACCTTGTACTGAAAGAAAAAAGAGATGCGGTTTATGCCGGATTGGAATCCAGCGTGAATGATATATGCACCTGGTCACATCCGGTTGGAGGTATCTTTATCTGGGTGCAATTTCCCGATGACGTAGATAGACTTAAACTCGAAGCTCTTCTTGAAAAAGAAGGGATCATTTATGGTCCTGGATCTGCCTACCATGTGAATGGAAAGGATATTCCCTATCTTCGCTTGGCTTTCGGCTATTGCAGCCTGGAGGACATTCATAGATGTATTCCTCTCGTTGGTCAGGCCATTCGCGCTTCGAGAAAAACTATAGCCCGAGCACAGGCCGCAGTTTAATCGAATAAAACAAGTGTAGCCCGTGCTGTGTGCTATAGCAGTTTAAAGTTTTAGGTGTTAGAATGGTTTACATTCCTACTTCGATGAGGATAGACAGGGGAAGGAATGCAAAACATCGAGAATGCCATTTGGATACACGACGCGAGATGATCCTAGTGAACAGGAGGATGTCGGGCTTTACCTTATCCTTGGCACACTTTTTCTCATTATCGCATCTACGCTTTCACGCTATTTTTATAACCTCTGGAAGCCTCTTTACTTCACGAGGACGGTATATGACATTACCCCTTCGGAGGGAGAATTAAACATCACATCCTGGTAAGTCCCTTTGGTGAGGTTAGAAATTGAGATTTGCTTTGTTGATGATCGAGGCTTCCCTCGATGCGAAAGGTACAGCCTACCTGGAGGCGAAGCCTTCCCTGGGTTTCGTTTTGGATACGCGCCCAGACACGAATACGATTGTTCTGCAAAGGATGGGCTTCGACACGAGGCAGAGAAACGGATGAACTGTAGGCTTTTGACATTAACTTCATATCCGGGACCAGGACCAGTCCATTCCAATCACTTTCTGGTAGTGCAATTTCAAGTCCAGATTCTGAACCGGGCTTGGGCTTAATGGCGGGCATTTGCGAGGGAGCACCCACTGACTCATCGGATAAGATCGAAGGTGGAGCAGCGTCTTCTACGAGGTAATCAATGGCTTCTTCAAAGTAGGTATTCGTCTCGACAACATGCGGAAGAATTTTCTTGTTATCCGTTTCTTCAACAAGTGTTTTGGCCGCTGTGGGTAGGTTTTTTCCAGCAAAAAATTTGATGTATGTAAAAAAACCACCCGCAAAAAAAACCATAACCAAAAAAATAATAAGCAGTTTTTTCATAATATAGATGTTTGTGTGATCTTATAGCCTATAAAATTCACTCATTAATCGTCAACGATTTTGAAATAGGACAGGGTAAAAGACCCAACCTTTTTCAATACTTATCGTTTCATATATTGGTTAAATAACTTTAACCACGTACAACTGATTGCGCACCTCAGTCCCAAGATCACCGCAATTCGTATAATGAAGCACAGGATAACTGGCTCCTTGAATTTTTACGGGCAATCGCATCGCGTATTCGGCGTAGTCCCAACGGTTATAGACAACATAGGCTTGCCGGAAGATGGATACTTCGAGTTCATGATCAATTGAAAAATCGGGGAGCAGCATGGGGCCCGTATCTACCTGCCAGCTATCGTGCTCGTGGCGGGCATTCATGACGGTTACCGGGTATTCGGCCACCACCTCAATTTCTTCATCGCCATTTGAAGTGAGGTAACGCGTTCTTCCGAGGATGGGTTTATTATCCACCATCGCATCGTGGACTTCCTGGTAGCTGGTCATTTCCGCCACTTCGACAAAATAGCGCAGTCCACTTCCCATTTTATCAATCGTCGTCACAATATTAGTCTTGGAGCCGACAATATCACCCACCCGATAGGACATGCGTTCAAATCCCGGTGAGTCATCGAATTGTTTGACTAACATGAATTGTCCATCATCACAAAACACAATATGAAATTCCATCGTAGGCTGGGCTATAATATTTTTTTCCGCATACATCTTTTCGCCCGCGCAGGGGTGGCTTAAAAAATACTCCCTGAATTCTTCACCTTTGCCACGTATTTTACAACTGGCGTGCAAAGCGCAGCGCGGTGTGGTGTCCGCCGTATTCTGGTCCCACTGGACGAACGAGTTTACGTAGTCGTACCCTAAATTGTAATCATAACTTAAATCAAAATCACTCATTGTTCATCACTCCCCATCTGTTACGTATAAATGTTCATTTACAAATTAATTAGATAGCCTCTTCACCAATTGTAATTGTCTTGATTGCCATCGCGACCAAAAAACTGGCTTGAATTGTCCATCGTTAAACGATGAGCGGTGCTAAAGATGCAATTTGCTGATTCTTCGGGTGAAATCTCAGCGTCATCTCCTCCCATATCCGTCCTCACCCAGCCGGGGCTAAGGGCTACAACAATTATATTCTCCGGTTTAAATTCGGCGGCCAATGCGCGGGTAAACATGTTCAATGCCGCTTTTGAAGTACTGTAACTGTAAAGTTTAAAATTAGTTTTTATCGCTATAGAACCTGCGCCGGATGAAACATTAATGATACGGGGTGTATTGCTTTTTCTTAAGAATGGAAGAAAAGCCCGTGCGACGCGTGCGACGCCGACAACATTAACTTCGAAGGCGATCGCAAAATGCGCAAGGTCCATATCTTCAAATTTTTCCTCTTTTGAATCGGGATTCACACCCGCGTTATTAATGAGAATGTCGAGGCTGGAAAATAATTGGGTGATTTTTGCATAAGCCTGATTCACCGAATCGGCATTTGTGACATCCATGGGGATGACGGTAAATTCTGGATCGAGATAAGTTTTGCTCAATGCATTTAACTCATCGGCCTTGTCAGGTTGACGAGCCGTGGCAATAACGCGGTCGCCTTGTTTTAGGAATTCTTTGACCAAAGCCAGACCAATGCCTCGGTTGGCTCCAGTTATGAGTACAGATGACATTGTCATTAAGTCAAAAAGTCAAAAGGTCAAAAAGTCAAAAGGTTTAGAGAGAGAAAAAGAGCATCGTGCTACTATTGGACGTATTACCATGCAACCTCATCTGAATCAATTGATCGAAGATCTGTTATTCAGATAGCAACTTTTTGACCTCAATCCACAATATCTTTATAATAATGATCCCAAGGGTGGTAATAGGGAGTTTTTAAGAGGCGTGTTTTAATTTCGCTATCCGCAGTTCTTGTGCGTAGTTCCTTGGAAGCTTCGCAACCCGGCCAACTTAACATGTAAGAAGGACCGTATTGATAAGAAAGCCATAAGTGTTTTTCTTTGATTGGCGATTTCATCGCATGGGATAAATTTTCGCTGAAGATTATCGCATCTCCGGCTTTGAGGGTGATGTCTTTTAAGGCAGGAACTGCTTCCAGGGGTATGTCGCTGTAGGGATGGGGGAAATTACTTTTATGACTGGCAGGGATCATGCAAAACGTTCCATTGCCATTTGCACAATCATTAAGGGCAATTAGGCAAGTTGTCATAAGGCAGCGAAATTCACCTTCGAGAAAGCAGCGATAACGCGTATAACGTCTGGGATCCGCTTTACCTCCTTGAGTAAGTGCTCCTATACTGCCGGGTTCCCTGATCAGACCACGGGAAGCGACTAGCCTGACTTGGCTGCCCCAGATTATTTCTTCCATTGCCCGGAGCAGTCGTGTGAAAGTAATCGCGTCCTCGATAATGCCTCCGTTTTCAACGATATTTAATAGCTCAAGTTCGGAATCTTTTTTGTCTACCATTATACTCGGCGGGGGATTTTCTGCCGTATTCTGCAGCGCTTCGCGTGCTTCATTCACCTGGTCGGGTTTCAGAAAATTATCTATTACCAGGTATCCCCTGACATCAAAAAAATGCCTCTCTTCATCTGAGAGGTGACGTTCACCCGTCCCCGTCTGTAACTTATGTGTTCGCTCTACTTTTCTCTTAGCTTTAGTTTCCATTAGATTCAGTAAATGGGAGCTGATTAAACAGTTTCTTAAATAATCTTATGCGATGGCAAATGGCGAGGGTCCCTTTATTAATTCCAATTGCCTGGGAGTAGCTCTTTCCTCAAAACCATCTGCGGTATTCACCAGTGTACCCCAGGGAGTTTGAAATGCCGGTGCGTAAGAAATGAAGAGGGTGCGACGTGCCTTTTTGCTTTGATTGATCGTTGCGCCGTGGGTAAGATCTTCAGAGAAAATTACCGCATCTCCAGCTTTACACGGGCAGGCTTCAATTAAGGGGTGATTCTCATCGGGAATCGCCCCTCCAAAAGGATTATCAAAATTACTTTTATGGCTTCCCGGAATCACAGCAAAAGAACCTTCTTCAATTGAGACATCTCTCAGTGCGTAGGCAACTTTCACGCTTACGCACTTAAACTCCCCTTCATCAATCGCGAATTCACTGTAAGATAAAAGCTCAGCATAACCATGATGTAAATTTGTGTGACGCCCTTGATTGCGTGTCATAAACATATAACCATCAAGACGGAGAGGCTCGGTGATCATCTCGTCAATATAGGGTAGGGTCCGAGTGCAGTCGATTAATGCCTCAAAAGGTCCACCTCTTCTTAAAACGTTGCAGTCATAATCGCGCGGTCGACTGGGATCACATTCCTCAACCCATCCACTCTTCTTATCATCGTGATATTTTCGGTCGAAACCCAACTTGGCCGCTGCCGCATCATTAAGCGATTCCAGCTTGTCGATATCATCATTCATTTGTTGCACCAAATCTTGCGGGATCGCATCTGGTATGAAAAGAAAACCCTGAAGGTCAAATAAGTATCTTTCTTCTGGTGTCATAATCAATCACTCCTTAATAGATTTATCTTTAGGTCGGATCAACAGTTCCAATTCATCATCATCTAAAATATTATGGGAAGTGTAAAGTCTATCTGTTTAAATGAGATCGGCCACTTCTGATGATCATGCCTATACTTTCTTAATTAGTGTTTCGTTGTGGTTGAAGACATCCCAACCCCTCAAAAACCCCTGGAACGATCCATACATACACTTCCGACTACGACACGGGGTTGGCACCGTCGAGTCTGGATTCTAGCCGGACCGGTTATCCTCTCCAATCTGTCGGTGCCACTCGTGGGAGCTGTCGATACTGCCGTGGTTGGACATTTACCTGATGCGGTCTATATGGGTGCCGTTGCGCTGGGTGCGATCGTTTTTAACTTTCTTTACTGGGGGTTTGGTTTTCTTCGTATGGGGACTTCGGGATTTGTTGCCCAAGCCTATGGCGCGGGTGACGCTTCTGAAATTCGCGTCGCTCTCGCTCGTGCTCTGCTCATTGCTGTTGTTATTGGTATTTTCGTTATCGCTATGCAACTCCCCCTCGCGAAACTGGCTTTCTCAGTCTTGGAGGGAAGCCTTCAACTCGAAGGTCTGGCGCAAAGCTATTTCGCAGTCCGAATCTGGAGCGCTCCCGCGGCCCTCGTGAATTTTGCTATCCTCGGCTGTCTCATCGGCATCCACAACACCCGCGCCGCTCTGGGTGTACAATTGACGCTTAATCTTTGCAACGTTGCTTTAGATCTTCTTTTTGTTTTGGGCTTTGGTTGGGGAGTGGAAGGGGTAGGGCTAGCATCACTTATCAGTGAGTACATTGCAGTCTTCGTTGGCCTTTGGTTTATAAAACTCAATTTCGAGCGCTTGGGCGGAAGTTGGAAGCCGCACGCCATTTTCGATCCCCAGCGGTTGAAAGCGCTCATTCATGTAAATGCCAATATATTTATTAGAACTTTGGGCGTAATCTTCGCCTTCTTTTATTTCACCGCGATGAGCACTAGACTGGGGGAATTGACCCTTGCGGCCAACGCGGTGCTCATGCACATGCAGCATTTTCTTGCCTTCGGGCTCGATGGTTTTGCTTTTGCAGTCGAAGCCCTTGCAGGTAGTGCCTATGGGATGCGCAGTCGATCTCAATTTAGAGCCGCGATTAAAGCGACTACCTTGTGGGCTTTAATATTTGCCGGTATTTATACCATTATTTATGCGTGCTTCGGCTTACACATCATCAATGCAATCACAGGGATCGAAAATGTTAGATTAAGAGCCGCTGAATTTTTACCGTGGTTGATTATATCACCCTTAATCTCTGTCTGGATCTATCAAGTGGACGGCATATTTATCGCGTCGACGCGATCGGTGGAGATGAGAAACGGAATGCTCTTGGCCGTCAGTTCTTATCTCGTCGCAGTTTGGATTTTCCTGCCGAGATGGGAGAACCACGGTCTTTGGTTTTCGCTTATTATCTTAATGATTGGAAGGGCTGTATTTTTAGCCGTTTACTACCCCCGAATTGAAAGGGATTTGGATTAAGTCGGGCGGCAGCAGAGCCGAAGAGAAAACTTTATTCTGTCATCGGATTTTGAAGTCTTGCACTGATAGGAAGAGTTCCACTATCTATATAGCTGAAGATTATGATTAACACAGCAGATATCGTTATTATTGGTGGTGGTGTTCATGGTGCCAGCCTGGCCTATAACCTGGCACGGAAAAAAGCGGGAAAGATTGTCCTTCTTGAAAAGAAACATATGGCTTCAGGCCCGACGGCGAAATCGAGTGCCATGATACGCCCCCTATTTAATGAACTGGTTTATGTCCAATTGGTCAGTGCAGCGACTAAAATGTTTGAGCAATGGGGTGACTCTGTTGGTGGTTCTGCGGGATTCGTGCAAAATGGATTTCTGAGGATTACAGATTCGTTAGATAATGCCGCCTTGGGGGGAGATCTTGAACTCGCGAAAAGTCAGGGAGTGAATTTTCAGGTAATACCTAATGATGAATTGAAAAATTATGCCCCAAATGGAAAGTTTGATGAAAAGGAAATAGCAGTTTTATTTCCTGAAGGTGGTTATGCTGATCCTTACTTGACCACATTATCATTAGCCGCTGCCGCTAAGCGGTTGGGGGCTGAGATCATCGAAGGTGTGAGTGTTACCGGGATTAAAGTATCCCAGGGGCGTATTGATGCGGTTCAAACAGATGCAGGAGAAATCAGCACGCGCACTGTTATTAATTGCGCGGGTGCGTGGAGCGATCGCATCGCTGCCTTTGCGGGTGTGCAACTGCCAATTGAAATCCATCGCATTCCCATATGTCTCTTTCGCAGGCCTCTGGAGATTAATATTGAAAACCCTGTTTTCTCCGACGGAACCCATGGTGTATATTTGCGAAAAGCCGATGAGAATATATTCAGATCGGGTCTATTCGGCTCGGAAAAAGAACCTGCCGATCCTGACACTTATGATGAGACATTAAGTAAAGATCAGCTCCCTGTTTTTCGCAGGCCTCTGGATCAACGGTTTTCAGCCATGAGGAAAACTTATTTTACAGGCGGTTTTTCAGCGGTCTATGATATGACGCCCGATGGGCATCCGATTATCGGAAGGATGCCAGAGGTCGATGGTTTCTGGTGTGATTGCGGTTGGAGTGGAAACGGTTTTGCCAGCTCACCGGTTATCGGACACAGTTTAGCGACAGAGATTTTGGGAGGAAAAAGTGAGATCGATATATCCTACTTTGGCTGGCCGCGTTCACAGGATGTAACCGACCGCAGGAAGTAGGTAACGGTAATTAGACAATCGCTTTAGACGACCTGGCTAATTGAGCCAGTTTTTGTGTCGTGCGATCTAGTCGTCCGGAAAGTGTTTTAAAAATTTCTGTAACTGTGTCGGGATTATTTTTAATGAATTCTCTTAAGTTGTAGGTCTTTACATGAATAATTTTTGATGGATCTTTCGCTCTTACCGTGCAAGTTCTCGGTTTGTTTAAGGTCCCTCCCATTTCACCAAATAATGGGCCAGGCTGTTTAAGTACACTGAGCAATACACCGTCTTTTATTACTTCTACCTTTCCTGAATGGAGAATGTAAAATCCGTCAGCTTCTTCACCTTGCGTGATAATCGACTCACCAGAGGATATATTGATAATTTCTTCCGTCATGCAATTAGCTTGTTAAAGTAAAAAAGTTGGAATCAGCCCGTTCTAAATTGTCTTATTGAATATAGAGTATTATACTCACGTAATCTAGGTAGTAAACCTTATATTTTCCTCTAAGCTGACTTTAACAGAGATTTTACCTAAAAAACTCAGTAATGCTAATAATCTACGGCTCGCATTTTTACGTCACGTCAGTTTTAAAGATTAGGGGGCTTTTAGTGGAAAATGATGGATGAGAGATAAATAGATGGAGGGAGTAAGTTTTAGTTTAGCGGGGAAGGTGGCGATAATCACCGGAAGCGGCTCTGGGATCGGGCGATCAATAGCGCTGGGAATTGCTCAAGCGGGTGCGGATGTTGTCGTCACCGAACTCCCGGGTAAGGCGGAAGAGCTCTTGAGACAGCAGATGCGGTTCGGAAAGGAGGAAGAGAGGCGATCACCGTGGAGTTGGATGTGCGGCAAATAAAGAGTGTGGAGCAAATGGTGGAAAAAGCCGTAGAGAGTTTTGGTAGGATTGATATTCTCGTCAACAATGCGGGTGTCATCGTCAGGAAGAAAGCGATCGAAACTTCGGAGGAAGAGTGGGACCACGTGATAGACGTGAACTTAAAAGGGGTCTTTTTTACGAGTCAGTACGTAGCCCGTGAAATGATAAAAAAGCGGTCCGGGAAAATAATCAATATCTCCTCCATTAATGGTGTAATCGGATCTGATGAACGGGCATCGTATACGGCAAGTAAAGCGGGAGTTGTAAATTTAACCCGAACCCTGGCAGCGGAGTGGGCAGAACATGGTATCAATGTAAACGCAATTGGTCCCACTTATCTATTAACGCCACTGACAAAATCCTTATTTGAAAATGAGGACTTCAAAGGGAAATATTTTGAGCGCCAACCTATTCAACGTATCGGCCGGCCTGAGGATATTCTAGGTGCCGTCATCTATCTCGCGAGTTCCGCTTCCGATTTGGTTACTGGCCATACGCTCATGGTAGACGGAGGCTGGACCTCGGTTTAAGCGTGGAGCATCTGCTGAAGTAAATGAGGCAGACGATGAGCATTACACTCTATCCAATCTTCATCGTAGTTAGAAAACCTGCGCCCCTTCAGGGCGCTTATATTATAATCATTGTACCAGGGGTTTAAAACCCCTGGCTATTTACCTTCACCCCTCCGGGGTGATGTTCATTCTGAACATTGGTATGTATTACAATCATCTCCAGCTTTATATTCAATGAATGAGGGAGGAACGCGGCCTGTGATGAGCTCATTTGAATTGTGTCCAGACCGCGTTAGAGTTTGTCGTAATTAAAGAAGCGTGCTAGGGACAGCCCGCTCCACCTAGGTTGCAAGAATTTTATAAGGGATGGAGGGACGCACTCCTTTATGTCCGCTTTGAAATGATAATTACAGCCACGATTAAGACGAAGACGAAGAGGCAGACGAAGAGCTGTTACGAGGTAAGCAAGCCACTTCCCAAGGAGGGGTGTGCTTGATTCAAAACCTCACTCATTGTCAGTGAGGGTGTATAGTCGCCTTTATTTCCCACTTACACCGCCTTGGACGCGGCCTCAATAGATTGAATGAGAATATCGCTATCCGTAATGGGTTTAGCGATATATCCGGCGAAACCGACACTTAAATAGTGTTCTTCATCATTCCCCAATTTCTGAGCGGTAACTGCAATGACAGGGACCTTGTCATATTTATGGTAAATACGAATGTTCTCCAATATTTCATCCCCGGTCATACCCGGTAAATTAATATCCATGAGAAATACATCGGGGACGACAGAATCCGGTTGATCTAAATAATTAAACAGTTCGATGGCGTGGGTAAAAATTTTTACCTCGTATATACCATTAATCATATCGAGAACCAAATCAGCGTTGTCTTTATTATCTTCAACTTAAAAAACTTTTTTCATAATGAATCTATTAAAGTAAGGGGAAGACCATTAATTTAATTAAGAGATAATATATTCAGGGAGTATGACGGTTGCAATGCTGTCAGGATGAGGGGTCTTTAACAAGCATCTTTTACTTGTATTTTTTTGTAAGACAGGAAATACGAAAATTAAATTGTAATCTAATTGCAGTTACTTAAGTCGCAAGGGACAGAAGTTCACTGATATTTTCCGGGGTATTTACCCAGAGGTGAGAGTTGTCTTTCCAAATCATAGATTGAGGAGTGATGTATTTGTTTATAACTTGTTTCATTTCTGGAATAGACTGACCCTGCCAGTAACCGTCTTTAGTGGCTGATAAAACGTATGCCTTTATGTCAATTGGCGCCGTGATATTTTCAGTGCAGTGATTAAGCAGCCAGTTCATGCAATCGGAGGATAAATACGTCCATGAGGACCCAAGAACTTTAAAACGGGATTCAAGATCATGCTTGAATAAAATCCTGTTTTGAGCAGCAAATTTCCAATTATGAGTTAAACTCGCTTCTGGGTTAATGAAGGTTAATAGATTACTGTTTGGAAGAGCGAACCACCTGAAGTCGTTATACTCAAAACCATTAAGAGGAAAAAAAAGTTTTTCCCACATGCTGTCGTCTGCGTAATCAGGTGCCGAAGCTACCCAGAAAAGCTGCAATGATTTCTGGATCTCCTTTGATAAGTGGGGATAGACGGGAAGGAAATCATAGAACCCGGTGCTTGATGCGACGACGGAAACCTTATCAAATTTTTTCGCAAGATCGCAAAGGTCCTCATTTATTTTCGATTCTCTTAGGCTTTGATTTTCCGGTGAATATTTTTCCCAGATTGGTGTGCTGACGGAAAACTCGGGAAGAAAGAGAGAACGGATATAAAATCTGTCTTTGAACTTTTGAAAAAGGCTGGGAATTGCGAAACGGATTTGACCGGGTGAACCATCAAACCCGTGAATAAAATAGAACGCTTCATCCGCTTGTTCAGGATTACCGTATTCATTGAGATCGTCAAAGAAGTAGCGATAATAATTTAACGATTCGTGATATTTATTTTCGAAGAATGTTCGCAATGACATTTGAGTTATCGTTTTTTAAGCGTATGGGGATAGGAGGATTAAGCACGAGAATGATTAAAGCATAGTGCAAGAGCGAATAAACTGAGCAATCATCACCGCGTTGACGAGACACTTTTTTGCATACTTTTTCCACTTGAAATTTGCTGATTTTTAATTAAATTGGAACAAACAAGCACGATATTTTCTCCAATAGTAATGATGACACTTTCCAGACGAATATGTGGTCCTCTCAGCCTGACGGTGATATTTTCTTTCTCAACAGGATTTTCTGCCGCGGTGAAAGAGGGAGATTCAATAAATCGTGTTCAGACTGTTCTCGGCAGCCCAAGTGGTGTTATTTCTGTTAATGAAAAAGAGACCTATTTTTTCGAACGAGGTGAAGTGATATTTATCGATGGTGTAGTGACAGAAATTAAGCTCATCAACGAAAGCGCGGCGGCGGTGAAATATGCCCGTGAGGAGAAACGGCGCGAACTCTCAATTTTACTCGCCAAGGAGCGCAATCAACAGCGAATCATCAGGGGGCTCGAACTGAAAAATGAAAAGATGAACAGCCTGAATTTCAAGATCACTTCTGCCCAAAGCCGAGTCCACTACTGGAGGAATTTCCGCCGCGTTTATCCCGAGATTGATATCTCTAATCAATTAGACGCTGCACTATTTGAACGTGATGAAGAGATTGCCCGCACCGAAGAAGAAACGCGTTTAGCTGAAATGGAAGCCCGACTTCTTGCTGCTGAAAGGCGTGCTCGTTATCACTATTCAGTTCCATACTATTCCGGGTTCAGCCATGGACATGTTCCGGTTGTCGAGAACCCGGTTCCACAAAAAGCACCGCCTCCCAACCGCTTCCCCACATTTATTGCCGCCGAGTTAAAGCGGTGAAAGAGAGTCTTAAGTTTTAGGTGTTAAGTGTTAGGGGGATGAGAAACTTCGCCTGCCTCATTGTTTTCGTCAATGACTGTGAAGTTATTTCAGATTGAATAGTTACAATATTCTATTTATCTTCGTCCACGTCTGCCTCTTCCTCCCTGGCCGTAATTATCAATTCAAAGCGGACGCAACGGAGTGCGTCCCTGCATCCCTTATAAAGTTCTTGCAACTTAAGGTGGAGCGGGCTGTCCCTAGCACGCTTCTTTAATTACGACAAACTTCTAACACGCTAGGGATCAGCCGTCGCCAAGGCTATGTTGGACAGGCCGCGTTCCACCCTAAATTATTTAATATATAGCTGAAGAAGAAGAAGCGTCAGATGCAGACGAAGAATAATACCTGACAGATCAAACTTGTTGATTTGCTTCTTCGATCTGAGAAAAGGTGTCGCGTATATGTTCTGCGTAACGTTTCACAACAATTGCCAACGCTTTTTCTCCCTTTTCTCGAGAAGCCAAACTTGATTTACCCCACACTCCCGTTTTACTCATCGCGCTCATGGGTAAATAGTCAAAATATTCGGCGGATTTACCGGGAGGAACGTGATCGTGACGCTCATTTCCTACCGTAGATTTATCGATCGCCAGCATGAGTGAAGTTTCATAATCGCCGCCATGCAAGTCGTTGTCTAAATCTGGGAAAATTTCTCGCAACTCACTAATCGGTGGTGTCCCAGGAGTAATGAGCAGAACATTACCGTCTTTTCGATTCGTATTCAGTTTGCGCACCGCGATTTTCAAAATCGTGTTACCGCCGTGGAGATTTACAATCACGACCTTTTTGAAGCCCTGCGCAAAAAGGCACGTTACGAGGTCCTCAGTTACTTGAGCAAGCGTTTCATGTTTCAGTGATACTGTCCCTCGAAAATCAGCATGCGCTTCGGAATTACTAAAGGGTAATGCCGGTAGCAGGTAGGCATTTAATTCACGGGCAATGCCCTCTCCAATGGCGTCCGCTTCCATCCAATCGGTACCCAGAGGAAGATGCGTGTCATGTTGTTCGATCGCACCTACAGGCAGAATGGCTATATCGGCATTACTTTTTTCTAAATCAGGACTGGTGTTTCTTGCATTCCACATCTTATGCCTTTCTCACATTTTTCATTTCTCAATTATCTTCAGTTTTATCGCCAGTTTTTTCACCTCTTCTAAATGCCAATCGTCGGCTTTAGGGTAGGGTGGGCGTGTTGTAGCGTGATCGATTATTCCCTTCCATTTGAGAAGGTGTTTGGCGACTGAAAATGCATAGGGATCAGGTGTTATGAATGTAATAAGCGGTAGCATTTTATTATAGAAATGTTCTCTCGCTTCATCCCATTTCTCCGCCTTCACCAGTTTGTATAGAATAACTTCATGATCGGGCATAACGGCCGCGCTTCCGGCAATCACGCCATCGCTTCCGCATAGATAAGTAATAAGTGAATACATATCAGATCCGCATAAGGCCGGAATAGAAAGTGTTTCGTGCTTGAGCACTTCAAAAGACCCAATATCTCCACTTACTTTTAATGCCGCAATGCGATCACAATCCCTAACAATAGGGAGAACATCACGTTGCATATTAAGTTTTCCCTCATTGGTCATGTCATAGAGCATAACCGGTATTTCATCAGCAATTTTCAGGAAAAAAGAGTGCAAGTCTTTATAGGAACGTTTTTTTACCATCGCAAAACTGGCCCCACTATGTGAGGCAATCTTTGCCGCTTTCATCGCATCGTCGAGATCGACTGAGATGATACCCATTCCGACGGGCACTCTTCCGTTCACATGTTCAAGAACATGATCCAATACCTGCTCGATCTCATTGAGGCTCATTCCCTCAAACTCACCCGCTTTGCCGCACGCTACGAGACCATCTACTCCACCTTCGAGGATGTAATCTATTTCGCGGCTCATGCTGCCAGGATCGAACTGTCTTCCGTCTTCACTGAAAGGTGTTGAAAGAAGAGTGTATACTCCTCCGCTTAGTTGCGTGTCATTTGCTTTCGTCATTTTAGTTATTTAATACTTAAGATTAATTACCTCCGGATAAAATACATTGTTGTCAACGCATGATGGTTTCCTATCTATCAGGAGGATATGATAGGCAACACAATATGGGAGGGGTGTTCGGAATCCAGATGGATTGTGTTGTCGGCACTGACTTGACGTCGGTTGAGTCCAATTTTTTCACCGGTGTTGGGGTTGACATCAAATCTTGGAAAGTTGGAGCTGGAAACATCGAGCCGAATGCAATGGCCGGCAACAAAGAGGTTACTCGTGGGATAGAGCGTGATCGTCAACTGGCCAATTTCACCCGGTGGGAGAAACTGGATCTTCTCAGGGCCGTTGCGATATCGCAAGCGCATGATGCTATCGCTGAGATTTAATGCGTAACCGAAAGGGTAGGCTGCGCTGGGTGGGTAAAGGTCAATCAGTTTGACCGTAAAATCTGTATCGATAGCGGACGAGGAGACCCAAAGGGTTACGCTTATCGGACCTGTTACTTCTACATTGTGTTCGAGCGCTTCAGTTTGAAAGACGATGACATCATAGCGTGAACCTAAGGGGAGGTAAGGCGGTTTGCAGCCATAGAAATCGGGTGTTTCAGTTTGATCGAATCCCCCGGCATTCATGATTGGTTCAGCCCTGGCAGCGAAGTGGAGGATACCGGGATCGGCAAGGCCGGGCGGCATGGGGCCAACCTCTTGAAGCGATGATACCGCGCCGCCGATCGAAGGGACGGGGTTTGAAGGATCGAAGCGATAAGTGATGGCTGCTTGTGCCTGCTCAGGCGGCTGATGTCGCAGCATTTGATCTTCCTGCAGGTAGTAAGAAGTGAACGCTGTACGAGCTAAAGGCCATTCGTTTTCATCTCGCCAGGAACCCCCATGATACAGGCGACCGGTCTTAGAACGATGGCCACCACCACCGCCCATAACGAAAATGCGCACCGGCGGTTGGTCTTCGATTCCCGAGCCCA
>Ga0114999_10001256_pt1 | contig 35460 bp, 40 predicted proteins | sample ArcticOcean_MG_C_3_FD_89820 | JGI IMG/M metagenome (GOLD analysis project Ga0114999, IMG submission 89820) | Marine microbial communities from western Arctic Ocean - ArcticOcean_MG_CB8_126 | ecosystem: Environmental > Aquatic > Marine > Oceanic | place: Arctic Ocean: Canada Basin | collected...
CAACGGGGTCCGGCATGGTGGCAAGCGTCAGGATTCCGCCGGCATGACGGTGCGGGACTTCTACAGGGCGCTGGCGCAACTCGGAGGATTTGTGGGCCGTAAGAGCGACGGCGAGCCAGGCTGTATTACACTTTGGCGCGGATTCGAAAAACTACAACTCATCCTCCGAGGCGTAAATTACTATGACCCAACTTGTGGGTAATACTGAGCACGTACAGACGGCTGTCCGTCGACCGAAGTCACAGGGCGAAGAAACACCGGCACGACCCGTTCACGTGCTCGATACATCGTCTCAATCGCCTCTGGTGGTGAGGTCATCTCGTCTCCAATGCGCATGACTTTGCACACTAATGGGACTCGATGTGGGGCGACGCTGAGTTCAAGCTCGTCTCCCGGCGCGAAATCACTGGACTCGGACTGACGCACGAAGAGTTGAATCTCAACCGATCCCGATTCCAGAACCGAGAAGACCGATTCGCCGCTCCGAGTCTGCTCGCCGACAGACCGGTGCCGGCGGAGAATCGTTCCACTGATCGGACTCGACACGAAACGTCGATCCAGCCGTTCGCCCAGCCTGTCGAGTTCATTCAGCAGGGAATCAATCTTCGCGACGGCCGGCTTAATCTGTTCGTCGCCAGGCTGGACAAGTTGTCTGGCCCGATCGGAACGCTGCTTCAACTCTTCCGCGGCTCTCTTCAACGCCTCAACGTGCAGCCGTTGGCCCTCGTGTGCAATCTGGACCTGCCCCACCTGTTCGTCACTGACCGCGTCGATATTGGAAAGGGCTTCCGTCCTCTGCAGCGCATCACTGCGCTGCAGCAGTTCGGCCGATTCCCGTTCAAGTACCGATAGCGTCTGCGAATACTCCGAGACAGCGCGATCGGACTCAAGTTTCTGCACGTCGACGTTCCATCGCATGCGGGCCAGATCAGCGTGCAGCGTCGCCTGCGCGACTCGCAGCTCATCGTAGATGCGTTCCAGTTGCTGTTCGGTGTCGAGATCCTGCAGTGTGACAAGCGTCTGTCCCTGCTCGATCTCGTCTCCCTCCCGAGCATGTAGAAAGCGAATCGGTGCGGTGAACGCCGAAGAGACCTCGACAATATTGCCAACAACAATTCCGAACGCCTGATACCGAAAGAACGCATGCCAGATTCCGTATCCCACGACGAAGGTGATCAGCATCAGTATTCCGGCCGCGACAAACCGCATCCGTGATGGTCGACGCAGTGGAGTGGGGCGAACGACGGCATCGCTCGGTTTCGCGGCAGACTTTCCTGAGAAGCTGCCGTTCTGGTACCGAAACGGAAACGTGTCGGTCTCGCTCCTCTTCGAGGGCGGAACAGCGACCTCCTGCATAGTAGTGTCCTCTAATCACGTACCAGTAGTGCTGCACGTAACAACCGGGTAGGCAAAATACGCGTTGTACATGCCTTTTAGTCAGCCAACTGCAAGCCGTAGTGACGAGTCGCTGTTTCGACGATTGGCCTTGCCACCTCCTGCAGCCGATCCCACATATCTACCGACTTGCAGACATACGTCGCTCCCAGATTCGCAATCGCTGTCAGTGTTCGGGCGTCGGAACGTCCCGTAAGAATGACAACCGGTGTCGTGGATACATCAGGATGTGTTCGGAGCGCCTTGCAGACAGCCAGTCCATCGATTCGCGGCATCTTGATGTCCAGGATGACGAGATCCGGATTAATCTCCTCGACGAGCCTCAATGCTTCGTAGCCGTCACGTGCATGGCGAACTGATGCGTTAATCTGCTGGAGCCGGAGACCCACTACGGTTGTGATCAGACGCTCGTCGTCTGCAAGCACAATTGTCGGACGGGAAAGGTTCATATCTTCATCTCCTTGGGACTTCTGTTTTGTTGAACTCACATCTTTACCTCACGACAGGACGATCGCGTCTGTTGTCAGCAGGCTGTAATGCGTAACCAACAACCTCGCTGTCACTACAGAGACATTCTCGCTCGAGCCGCACAGCAGAAAGCGGCAACCGACCCTCGTTCCGGCTAGCGTTGGCCTCTTCCACGACCGCCGACAGTCGCTCCTCCAGGGAGGTCGATGCGATGTCGTTAGATGGCAGAAGCACCAGCCAGCCGAACGGCCCACGTTGACAGACAAGCTCCCAGGTGGTCAGGACCGACTCAAGAAGAAGTCGCAGTGAGTGAGAGTCCTCAGGTGTCACTTCCTGTTCCGTCTGAACGTCGATCAGAGAAATCGGGCACGACGCACCATGGACACGCGACATGCGTGCCAGATAGCACCGTGCTATCGACGCAGAATCAGCGACCGGCACAGTAAACGCGAAAGTGCTGCCTTCGCACGGCAGACTTTGGAACTTCATTTCGCCGTACCACATGTCTACGAACGCGGTCGCAAGATTGAGGCCGAGGCCAAAGCCCTTTGTGCGCTCGTTCGAGTGAACAGTCGCGTTGGAGAGACGATCAGCGATGTTAGTTGCATCCACTTCTCCGAACCCACGACCAGTGTCGCTCACGCAAATCTGCACAACATCGCGATCGTCGTGGCGCGCCCAGAGCCGAATTTGCCCTCCCTCGTCTGTGTACTTGATCCCGTTGATCACGAGATTAAGCAGCACGCGTGCGGCCTTCTCCGGGTCGCAGAAGATCGCCGGCAATGTGGCGGAAAAGTCATGAGTCAGTTCAATCTGCCGAACGCTTGCCTTGCGATACAGACGGTCGCCGACCCGTTCCATGATTTCGGTGATCGACGTTTCGCGACGGTGATGCCACATGTCACCGACATCCGCCCGCGCGGAGTCGGTGAGGTCGTCGACGAGATTGTTCAGGTCATCGGCTCGATCACCTATAATAGAAACGAACTCGACCTGCTCCTCATTCAGCTCACCCAGCAACCCGTCGCCCAGCAACGACGCGTATTTTTTGACAACGGCCAATGGAGTCCGGAATTCGTGCGCGACATTGTCAATAAACCGCTGACCGGTATCACCCGTGTCGATGTCCATTGCGGCGTCCAGAGAACGAGACTCGGTGGCACGCTGAGTTGAGCGCGGATGCCCCACATAGCGAGGCACCGGCCGGAACCTCGCTCACAGGACTGGAGTCTCGGGAAGAACTCCCCTCATCGATTCTCGACGGGGAAACTGCAATCAACGAAAGACAGGTCAATACGCCTGTTCGTGTCGTTCCGCGGTATTCCACTCAGGTTGCGAGTCATGTTCACGCTGTCTGAGGGATGATGTCAGCGCTGCGGGCAATCAAACAGCAGCTCGCGACAGCAGCGTCCGGGCGGTGAACACTACTTGACCTCTGCGTCAGGATCGCGAAGTGCCACTGTGACTTGTTCGGATTGAGGAATGGCTGATGGAAGCTGTGAGAATCGCGTACCCTCACGATAATTCTGCAGATCTGCGTGCCGCTTCACAGCCAGGACGACGATTCGGAAACGACTGCCATCTGCCGTTCGGCTGTTTCCAAGCACGATGTCACCTCGAAACTTCCTGGTCTTGAAATCGAAGGTGACGGGCGACTGGGCCCACCACGGACTTCCCGGAACTGATGAACGAACCAGGACGACGGGGAAATGTTCCTTCAGCTCGCCAGTGACAGAATGAAGATGATCGACCGACGTACCCGTACGAGGCGATGTAATAACGTCGTCGATGATTTCTACGTCGCTACGGTGCTACTCGTATACGGCGGTCATCTCCTGCGAACGCGGAACGGTTGATGGCAGATTCTCCAGAACGTCACCGGGTTTCCATTGCTCCAATTCGACGGAACTCGGCACGACGAGAACAACAACATCGAATCGCGTCCCCGGTTTTGTTTTATTATTTCCAAATCGGGCGCTAACGCGAAAGCGGCCGTCAGGCTCGACGACCGCATGTTCCTGAACCCACCAGCGAGCGTCCACAATGTCAGCACGAACGAGCACGACGGGAGCTCCAGGCGAAATGAGCTTGCCCGTGAGGTCCTGGCGTTGCGAGACGCCGACGCGAGGAATCACGAGAGTGGCGGCCACATCCGCAGCCTGTGCGAGGCGATCAGTCCTGAAGAGACTGGTGGCAAAGAACGACGCAACGAAAATCGTAGTGGGCAGAAGTCTCATGGTGTCTCTCCCGGCGCGTGTTAGTAACTCATTATCACAGTCACGTGGATCCGCGATGACGCGACCTGTTCGCGCAGCACGCTATCATTGCACTTAATATAAGGGCATCGAATTCGAGAGGGTTGGGTGGAACTCGTCCGTTAGGAGGAACAGTCGTCCGATTACGTTGGGGAGCAAAGATTTCTGAGGAGGTATCCCTCGCACCGCTGAGGGACATCCCGCGGTCTCGGAGGCTCGCGTTGGGTAAGGCACGCCATAATAACCGTTCTTCCCGACGGCATCGAACCGAGCCGCTGCCCCGATGAATGAAGCGCTTGAACCCATGGTCATTTCCGTCCAACGCATCTCACAATTCACCTGCGGGCTTCCAGCCGTGTTCAGCATCAAGGTTGAATTGATCCCATCGCTTTGGCCGAAGGCCTGGGGTCAGTCGGGCATCACCGTGACTTTCAACGAACGACAACTCTGCCTGCTGGCCGATTAATCAGATCACGGTGTCTGCCTGAATTGTGGTCAAGTCGTTACTGTCGAACTCCGGGGCAAATCGATCCTCGTCGCTTCTCAATTCAACGGGAACGTCGGCACGGCGACCGGCAATATCCACCGGCACCGTGCCGGATTCACACACGAGGCGAGCAGAGCCACACGCAATCCGACGTGCGCATGTCCTCAGCCACAACCCTCCTCAGCCACAACCCTCCTCAGCAACATCCAGCACCCGGCTTGCAAGCACGGCGATGTTGGATCGTGGCCAAACCGGTGTCTCGATAACAATGGGGTTGTCGGTGACGAGCGCGATCACTGACTCGTCGGCCGCAGCCATCGGCGATTCCGTGACAGCCTGTCGCCAGACCTCGATTCTGGCAGCCGCGGTTTGAGAGTCTCCCTCGACCAGGATCAGGCCATAGTCGGCAAATACAGGGGCGAACACGACATACCGATCCGCGCTGAGACAAATCGCACACCGGCCAGTCAAGATCGCGACTATCCGCACACTTGAGTTCCCGTCACGTCGAGTCTGCGCCTGAGCGTCGTCTTCGAATCTGCAAATCGCAGGGGAACTGGCGGGTATTTACAGACCTTGAACGCAGGTTTCACGCCAGCACACCGTTCCGGCACGCGAGATGCGGTCAGACCAACAATCGCTGACGCGTTCAGCGACACGGTCTGCCCGAACATCTCGAGAAAAGAACTGCGATGACGTCTCACTCTGAGAATGACCAGGAACTCACAGACATCGAAGATGGGCAGCCGGTTGAGCGTCGATCGTTCCTTGGCATGGCGTCATCCGTCGTCATGGTCTTCGGCATGACGCTCGGATACGGCATGTTTGCTTCGCTGATTGGCCGCTTCCTGTATCCCTTTCGAGGCAACACGAAGTCGTGGCAGCTCCTGTCGGACCTCCCCGGTTTCGACGTTGGGCGGTCGATGACGTACGAGGCTCCGGCCGGGCAGAAAGTCGTCGTGACGCGTCTCGCAGATGATGGCACTCCGGACGACTTCATCGCTCTGTCGAGTGTCTGTCCGCATCTGGGCTGCCGGGTCCACTGGGAAGGCAATCGAGATCGCTTCTTCTGCCCGTGCCATAACGGAGCGTTCGCAGCAACTGGTGAACCGATCTCCGGACCACCGAAGGACGCCAACCAGACGCTGCCTCGCTATCCCCTGAAGATCGAAGGCGGCCTGCTGTTCATCGAAGTCCCGAACGAAGCGCTCGTCTGACGCCTGTCCCACGAAAAGGATGCAACTGTGCGTGCTTCTGTGAAGAACTGGTTCAGCGAACGCCTGCCTATCTCAGGCGTGCAACTCGCGGAACTCACCAATGAGCCCGTGCCAAACCACCTGAAGCGTTGGTGGTTCTGCCTGGGTGGCACGCCAGCTTATCTGTTCGTTGTACAGATCGTCACGGGCATTCTGCTGGCCTTTTATTATCAGCCCGGTTCAAAAACGGCCTACGAGTCCATTCACACGATTACCAACGAAGTCTCCTACGGCTGGTACATTCGCAGTGTCCACAAGTGGGCGGCGACGTTGATGATCGCGGCCATAATCCTGCACCAGATGCGCGTGTATTTCACGGGCGCCTACCGGAAACCCCGCGAACTGAACTGGATGGTCGGTATGTGCCTGTTGTTGTGCACGCTGACCATCGGGTTTACGGGATACAGTCTGGTCTTCGAACAGCTCAGCTATTGGGGTGCGACCGTCGCGGCCAATATTTGCGACACCGTCCCCTACTTCGGTGTCTTCGCCAAACGGTTGCTGTTGGCTGGCGACACGTACAACGAGCAGACACTGCCTCGTTTCTACATTCTGCATGCGGCTGTGCTGCCGGCAGTCATGATCGGGCTGATTGCGATTCATATTGGCATTCTGCGACTGCAGGGCATCAGCGAATTGCAGTTCGAAGACGATGCCGACAAAGAACAGCAGACGTTCAACTTCTTCCCGGACCATCTCTATACCGAGCTCATCGTCGGGCTGGTGCTCATGATTCTGCTCAGTGTGCTGGCCACCGTGCTGCCAGTCGAACTGGGCCCCAAGGCCGACCCGCTGACGACTCCGGAAGTGATCAAGCCCGAGTGGTGGTTCTACGTCTCATTCCGCTGGCTGAAGCTGTTTTCCGGCACGTTCGCCGTCCTGAGTTCCGGCTTCATTGTCTTCATCATGTTCGTCTGGCCGTTCATCGACGACTGGATCCGCAGACGCACACGATTCGCGGAAGCCAGCGTGTGGATCGGCATCGTGGGCGTTTTCCTGCTGGTTGGTCTGACTGTATGGGAAGCAGTCGTTGAACACTGAATCGTTTTCTTATGACACACCTTAACTCCACATCGCCGGATCGCGCTGTCACGAGCGAGCAACTGCTCCGCCTCGTTGAGGACGTTGTGCGGTCCAGTTTCTGCCGTTGCATGGGCGCCTCGGACGAGTTCTTTGACGACTTCTACGAAACGCTGTCTGCCAGGGCGCCGGGTATCGGCACATTGTTCGCTCACGTGGAGATGCAGCAGCAGAATCAACTGATCCGGCAGGGAGTCGAGCACCTGATTGACTATGCAACGGGCAATGAACAGTCGGCACAGGAACTGCGTCGACTCGGAAAGACACACGGGCGATCAGGATTGAATGTTCGCCCTGAGCTGTACTCCGTGTGGATCGACACTCTGGTCGAAACGATCCGAAAACACGACCAACAGTCCACCGACGATATTGAAGCCGCGTGGCGCGTTGTCGTGCGGGGCGGCATTGAGCAGATGACCTCTCTTTATTGAACACTCAGACGAAATTCCAACGGACTGCATTCATGAAACTGGAAACGAAACGATACATCATCGGATTTCTCGGCATGGTCTTTCTGGCCTCGCTCGTCCTGGTGCAGGCTATGGAAGTGGCAAGGAAGCGTGAGGAAGTCGGGCTGACTTCTGCGCATGTCAGCGTGCCCGAAAAGTCGAAAGGCTGCGTCGACTGTCATGGCAAGCAGTCACCGGGCATTGTCGATCACTGGAAGGGCAGCACGCATGCTCGCAAGGGCGTCGGGTGTGTCGAGTGTCACAAGGCGGACAAGAACGATGCCGATGCCTTCAATCACCATGGTTGGACCATTGCCACGATCGTGACACCCAGAGACTGCAGTCGCTGTCATGAGAAAGAGGCGACCGAGTTCGCGCACAGCCATCATGCGAAGGCGGGGAACATTCTCGCGTCCCTGGACAATTTCCTCGCCGAGACCGTGGAAGGCTCACGCGTGCCGTTCAACCCGCATTCACCCACGCCGGGCCGACCGGACATTACCGAAGTCAACGGGATGGCCAGTGCGTTTGTCGGCTGCCAGCAGTGTCATGGTTCGAAGATCGCGCTGCTCGGAACGGACGGTAGTGCGATCACGGTCGATGATCTGAAACCTGGCGCTGATGGTCAGCCCTCCAATCTGGAAGCCCTCGATCTGATCGCGAAGGACGACGACGGCCGGCCGAAGCTGCATGCTGGAACGTGGCCCAACACGGGAATCGGCCGGCTCAACCTGGACGGTTCTCTGGGTTCGTGTTCCGCGTGTCACAGCCGACACGATTTTTCACCCCGCCGTGCCCGCCAGCCAGAGAATTGTGGCAAGTGCCATCTGGGTCCAGACCACCCCCAGAAAGAGATTTACGAGGAATCGAAACATGGCGTGGCATTCCGCGACCTGAAAGAACACATGAATCTGGATGCCGAGGACTGGGTCCTGGGCGAGGACTACTCACAGGCGCCGACCTGCGCGACGTGCCACATGTCCGGCAACTCCAGGAACGGTGGCGTTGTCACTCACGATGCCGGCACGCGTCTGTCGTGGACGAACCGACCACCAGTCAGCAAGGTGCTGGACACCGACGCCGATGGGAATCTTGTGACCGAAACCGATCCCGCAAAGCGACGGGAACTGGTCACGTTTTCGGCCACGGAAAAACGTTCCAACATGAAGCAGGTCTGCCACCACTGTCACACGCCGGATTACGTGAACGCGTTCTACAAGCAGTACGACGACTTCATCGTGCTGTTCAATGAGAAGTTCGCGAAGCCCGGCGAGTCCATCATGAAATCACTTCGCGAACAGGAACTCATTACGGAGACTCAGTTTGACGAGGAGATCGAGTGGACGTGGTTCTACCTTTGGCACCATGAAGGACGCCGTGCCCGGCATGGAGCTTCGATGATGGCACCCGATTACGCTCACTGGCACGGCATGTATGAAGTGGCCGAGCGGTTCTATATGGGGCTTATCCCGCAGGCCCGCGAGATCGTGGAGCATGCCCGTGAGGACGGTAGAGCCGAACAGGCGGACGCCGTGAGCGCGGTCATCGAAGAGATCCTGGCTCGACCAGAACACGAATGGCAGCAACCGGCAAAGAAGCCCGACGAATAGGGTCGCTACGTTACTGTCATGCGGAGGTCCATCATGAAACTTCACGAAAGTGCTCAGTGCATCCTGATCGATCAACAGGACTTCGCACCCCGTTTCTATGAAACGCTGTTTCATAAACACCCTGAAACACGGCCGTTCTTCGAGAAGATCGACATGCACGATCAGCGGACGAAGTTGATGACGGCACTGATCACCACGGAGCGACAGGCATCGACGGGAGGCTGGGTTTCAGAGAACTACCTGAAGGGACTCGGAAAGAAGCACGTGTCGATGGGCATCGGTCGTGAGTTGTTTCCACGATTCATTGATTCGCTGCTCATGGCACTTGGCGAGTACCACGGTGCCGACTGGACCAGTGTGCTGGACGCTGAGTGGCGAGCGGCGCTGGACGCGGCTGCGCAACTCATCCTCTCGGAGTATCCGGAAACGGAACCCGGCAAATGACGGTTGCACACGTCAGCATTCTCCCAGCCCGGTATTGATGGGAATGCCTGCGAGTCACACGAATATGGACCAGATAGCAAGGACATACAGAGCAAGCACGCAGATGCTGACGTCGTGGCTCACTGAGTCGTACCATGACCGATCGGGTTGGCGTTGTGTGAGTGGTAACCAGGGAGCAAACATCATTTGTCCTTGGCGGTCGCGCGTTCAAATTCAGACTCCGCGACGGATTCGACGTGCTTCTGTCGGGACTGACGTTTCTCAATCCTCTTGGAAACTCCGCGCGTCAGACGATCGATGGCGCCCTTCACGGCGCTGTGCTCATTCGCCTCACGAGCCTCTGCTGTAACAACGCCCAGCGAACCCAGACTTGCCGTGACGTGACAGTGAGTCTCGGCCGCAGCGGTGTGACCATCCATGTTTATTGTGATTTCAACCTGGTGTACGGCATGTTCGAAGCGACCGAGCAGGTCATTCACCAGATTCGTCACGTATTCGGTTCGCGGCGGACGGGTCGTCTTGACGTTGTCGTGTATCAGAACCTTCATGGAAACTTCCTTTACAGTGATTGACTGAACGAAGAACGCTGCGTGTCAGTGATTTCCGACGGATTGCCCGATCGGTCGCGTCAGCGGTGCATCGGAATCGGCGATCAGTACGTTCCGGACCCAGCGATGACATTCGATGCAGCTCAGCGTCGTGTCGAACCACGCCAGAGCGATGCGATCCATTGACTGACCTTTCCCCGCGGCCTGGATCAGCTTGTCGACGCTTCGCTGAAAGTCCTGGCTGTGATTTCGATACATCAAGTCGGTTGAGACTCGCCACTTTTCCGTGTTGCTCATCTCGCGGAGCTGCTTCCCTGCCTTCTCGATCTGCTCAAAGTCCTCAACCAGCAGGCCCTCAAGAATCTGGCTTGATGCGTCAAGCTTCTTCTGCATGAACTCCTCAAGCTGGGGCCGTGGCGAATCCTTCGGCTTGGCAGCGAGCTGTTTGGGGGATGTCTCCTGTGCGGCGCTCGGTAGCCAGATCAGCGCTCCAGTAAGGGCGGCTCCAATAACAGCAAGCTTCGCGAAACGGACATGACGCATGGGACTGGTTCCTTTCGAGAATCGAAAACCTTTGAGCATCGCTCAGGGCATCACGAATCCATGATCGGGATCCCGCACGGTGAGAACGGGACAGGGCGCTTTCCGCACGACTTTTTCAGCCACACTTCCCAACAGCATGTGAGCGACTGCTCCACGACCGTGTGTACCGAGCACGATCAGGTCGATGTTGTTGTCACGGGCATACGAGATGATTTCGACAAATGCCGAGCCCACCTGAGATGCCCGGACAACATTCAGCTCCTGCCATTCCCGGCCAGGAATCCCTGCCAGTCGTTTCTCAACCGCCGCGGAGATTTCGGCATCGCTTTCCTGCAGGACTGCAACGCCTTCGGCGAACACGATGGGGGCCGGTTCGACAACATGGAGTACATGTACTTCCGCACGAAACTGACTTGCGAGTTGACATGCGTAGTCCACGGCCCGGCGACTGAATTCGCTAAAGTCGACTGGTGCAAGAATCTTCTGCAGTCGGATCATCGCGACTCTCCGAATGGCCTCACTGTGGTTGATTCCAGAGATAGTTTCGTAATGCAATTCGAATGCCGTTTCTTGCAATTCGACAGACTCTCTCAGCGTGTCTCCCACACAGCCCGCTCATTGACATCCCGGTGAGCGTGCGTGCCTGATGGCGCAGTTCAACGTGCAATCGCGCGCCATTTCGCACACCTGCGCTGAGAACGTGTCGCTGTGGCCGGGGATCGTGTGACTTCTCAGCCTGTCTGTCCGCGTCCAGTCGCTGATTCGGTGACGTTCGCACATGTGGTCGCTGTGGCACGACTCGTGCGGAGTGTTTACCGACGTGAGGCCACCAGCCCAGGCAAGACGTCAGAGGAGTCACCAACATGAAGATCCTGATCGCGGCCGACGGTTCGAGTCATTCGCATGACGCGATCGCGCTGCTGAAGCAACTGAAAGTTCCAGCAGATTCCGAGATCGTGCTCCTGAATGTTCTGGAGGACTTCAGAGCCTTTGCTTACGAGTCGGAAATCCGCGATCAGGTTCACGAACAGCTCCATGAGCGACGCAAAGAGGAAGCCGTCCGTCTGCTGGATGAAATTGCGGAAGGTTTCGTCCCCAACGGTTTCTGCCTGCGAACTGAAATCCGCGAAGGGCACGTGGCCGACGAGATCACTCGGCTGGCCGAGCAGGAGAAAGCCGACCTGGTGGTGGTCGGGTCGCGGGGTCTGTCCGCGCTGGACCGGTTCCTGTCAGGCAGCACGTCGCAGAAGGTCCTGAAACATGCTCCATCCTCTGTTCTGCTCAGCCGTCCAGGAGACACGTCAGGCGAATTGCTGGATGCTTCGAAAGATCGATTGCGGATTCAGCTCTGCTGGGACGGCTCGCCGGCCTGTGACGAGGCCCTTGCAACTTTGACGCGTCTACCGCTGGGTCAGATTGCCGATGTACGGATAGTGTCTGTCATGTCGCTGATGCGCACATTTCGTATGGATATCCTGCAGACCATGTCCGAGGCATGGCGCAGCGAACAGTTGGCGACAACGGAAGCTGTGGAGAAGGCGGCCGAGCATCTGCGTGCGGCTGCGTATCCGAATGTCATGCCCTTGATTCGCGAAGCCGACGACGTGAGCGAAGACCTGCTGAACGTCGCTCGCGGATGGCACGCTGACCTGATCATGATCGGCAGTAGCGGTAAGTCAGCGATCGACCGCTTCCTGCTGGGCGGCAGATTCGCTGCCTGGTCGAGTTCATTTTGATACTCCAGCTTCTTCAGCCCGGCAGCGGGCGTCCAGGCTTCGGCCGGTGTCCCACCCCATGACGAGTCGATGATTCCGATTGGCACTTTCAATTCCCGGTGAAGTTCCCGAGCGAAGAAATATGCGGTCGATGAGAATGTCGGAAATGACTTTGGAGTACAGGCCGACCACGTACACTTCGCCCGAGGGATGCCGTACATCGTGATACCCGGTTCGACGTCTTCCAGCGGTTCTTTGCTGCTGAAATTGCCAGCTTGAAACAGCCGGATTTGTGGGTGGTTGGCGGCAGCGACCTCCTGCTCGGAGTCCTTGACTCCCGTGTACGCTCCCGAAACTTTGACCAGCGGCATTTCCATGTTCGACTGGCCCGAACCGATCCACACTTCGCCGAACAAGATGTCGTCGAGTGTGATGCGGTTGCCAGCGGAAATGGTGATGGTGTGCGGGCCGCCGGCTTTTCCCGTCCGGAGCGTGACCTGCCAGTTGCCGTCTTCAGCTGTCTTGACCGACATCACAGTGTCGAGCCAGTCGCACGCCACGGCGACGTTTTCTCCGGGCTCTGCCCAGCCCCAGACCATCACCTCTGACTCTCGTTGCAGCACCATGTGCGATCCAAGAATCTTCGGCAGGCGAACATCTGCAAGACAGGGAGTCGCAAGGAGAAGCAGCGCGATGACGGTGTTTCGTATGATTGAGATGTCTCTTGAATGAGTTTGGGTTCAGTCGTCGAGCCTCGTCCGACATCGAAATATGGTCCCAGCGGCAATTCGCTGATGCCAGGTTGGCCTCTATCTTCTTGTCGGAGCGGACCCGGCCAGTCGATTGGGAGTATAACGCCGGAGTTAGTGGCGGCGCTGTCAGGTTGAGGACGCCAGCCGACACGAAGCCCACCGAGCAGGAAAAACGATTTTGCACACCATTGAAGTCGACGAATCTGCCGACTGCTGGAGACACACCATGAAGACGAAACTGCTCGTCGCCACTATGAGTTCTCTTGCCTTTATGACGCCGCTGTCAGCCGAAGTAGTTGAACTGGCGAGGAATGGGAAGGCGCAGCTGCCGATCGTCATTGCGGACGATGCGTCTGATCGAGTGTGGGCGTCCGCGAAGACGCTGGTTGAATACCTGCAGCGGATCACGCAGGCGGAATTCTCGATCAGCACTCGCCAGGAGCGAGGCATCTACCTGGGTGTGCCAGACGACTTTTCGAGACAGGACTTCGCGAAACGCTTCGCCTCCAGGGACATCACTCGGCGCGAAGAGTACCTGTTGCGTTCAGATGTGCGTGGGGTTTGGTTGGTCGGGGCGACCGAATTGGCTGTCACGCATGCGGTCTGGGACTTGTTGCATCGATTTGGCTACCGGCATTTCTTTCCGGGCGAGGCGTGGGAGGTTGTTCCAACACGCCGCGATCTGTCGATTGAGATCAACGCCTTCGAGTCCCCCGATTACCTCGCGCGGCGCATTTGGTATGGCTATGGAACATGGGACTACAACGTCGAACCCTACCGGCGGTGGTGTGCGAAGAACCGCTGCGTACCTGGCATCCAACTCAGCACGGGGCACGCGTACGACGGGCTTGTTAAAGCGGCGCGCAGGGAGTTTGAATCGCATTTGGAGTATTGGCCGCTCCTGAACGGGGAGCGTAAGCCTGTCGTCAACCCGAAGCCGTGCCTGAGCAATCCTGCCGTACGGAGACTGTTCGTCCAAAACGCCATTAAGAAGTTTGAGCATGATCCTTCACTCGACAGCGTCTCAATGGATCCCAGCGACGGCGGCGGCTGGTGTGAGTGTGACGAGTGCGCCAAGCTGGGCTCCGTCAGCGACCAGGCGGTCACGTTGGCCAACGAGGTCGCCGTGGCAATCAACGAGCGTCACCCCGGCAAGCTCGTCGGCATGTACGCCTACAACTACCACTCGCCGCCACCGAGTGCGCGAGTCCATCCGCAGGTTGTCATCAGCGTCGCCACGTCGTTCTTGAAGGGTGGGATGCGGCTGGACGAGATCATCTCGGGTTGGGCCGATCGCGGGGCATCGCTCGGTATCCGCGAATACTACGGCGTGAATGTTTGGGACAGAGACATGCCGGCCGCAGCCCGCGGTGGCACCATCGACTATCTGCGACGCACGATTCCGGAATTCCACGCCAGGGGCGCCAAGTTCATGTCGGCCGAGTCCAGCGACAACTGGGGGCCAAACGGGCTCGGCTATTACCTGGCGTCTCGCATGTTGTGGGACGTGAAAGAGGCCGATCAGATTGAAGACCTGACTGAAGACTTTCTGACGCGATGCTTCGGCCCGGCCAGGAAACCCATGCGAGAGTTCTACCGACAACTGGACGGTTCGCATCAGCATCTGGTTTTTGACGACCAACTTGGCCGCATGTTTCGGTCGCTCAATGACGCCAGGCGACTCATCGCTACCGATCAACAGTTGAGCCCGGAGCAGCGGCAGCAGATTGATGCTCGTCTGAACGACTTGATTCTGTACGCCCGCTTTGTCGATGTCTTCGATCAATATCGCAGCGCAAAAGGTGACGCCCGTCAGACTGCGTTTGAGGCGATGATTCGTCACACCTATCGCATGCGAAACACCATGATGGTGCATGCCAAGGCGCTGTATCGAGATGTCGTCGCCAGAGACAAGCAGGTCGCGATTCCCAAAGCGGCAACGTGGTCTGTGCCGGAAGAACGCAATTCGTGGAAGTCCAGCCAGTCATTTACGGCGGCCGAGTTGATGGGTTTCATCCGCGACGGAATCGAACATCGCCCACTGGTAGAACTCGACTTCGAGCCGGTCACGTTTTCGGACGATCTTGTTCCCGCGGCGGCATTGAAGCTGGGAACCGAAACAGCAGGTTCAGCTCAGCGAGGTCGCGGCCGACGATCGTTCTACGCGTTCGTGGCGAAGGTTCCGGCTCAAGTTTCGTTGACGATCACCGGCGGTCTGATTGCTCACTATCGAGACCGCGGGAACATCCGCGTTGAGCTGTGGAAGACCGGCGGAGCGAGCCGGACTGGAGAACGTCAAACACTCGTCGCAAGCGACCGGACTGTGCCTCCCGATGGCAAGCCGCACCCCATCACGTTGAGCGTGAAGGAGACGGGGCTGTACCGGATCGACCTATCTGACGGCGGTGACTTGACCAGCGTTGTGTGGCCGAACGGCCAGCCAATCTGTTTCAAGTCGAGCATTGACCAACCCATCAATACGAACGGTCGGTGGTCGTTGTACTTCTACGTGCCACGAGGAACTCGCACCCTCGGACTTCACGCGAATTCGCATGGACGGATCATTGGGCCAGCGGGCGAGGAGTTTCTTAACCTCGAAGGGAAACCGGCCGGCTATTACAGCGTTCCAGTTGCAAAGGGGACTGACGGGAAACTCTGGAAACTCCAGGGTGCCGCCTCGGCAATCCGGCTCCTAACGGTGCCTCCCTACCTGGCTCGCTGGCCCTCCGAACTGCTGCTGCCGCGAGAGGTGGTTGAACGCGATGTTCCGTGAGTTCAAGTGTGCCCGCACTCATCGGTGACGGTCAGTGCCGATACAGCCACGATCAATCAGAAACCTGCAGGCTCGTCAAACATTTTCTATCTTGCTGCTGGTGCAGCGTGAGATTCCAACTCAAGCGTTATCCGAGGCGACAAATGCGGCATCCAACTCGCCAGCTATTGACTTGTCTGATCTTCCTCTGCGGACTTCTGCCGGCAGGCGAGGTCGACGCACAGTGGGTCAATCCGCCTTCCGACGGAGTCCTTAAGACGACTCCCGGCCTCGTTCACGTGACGTACGAGAGTAAGGCGATGCAGACCACGGTTGGTTATTCGGTGGTCCTTCCGCCAGGTTATGAAAAGAGCAAGGAGCGGTACCCGGTCGTGTACTGGTTGCATGGTGGCGGCGGGAATGAATCGTCCAGTCTGTCTACGGCCAGAACCTGGCTTGAACTCTACGGCAGCGAGAAACTTCGCCCCGTCATTCTGGTCTACCCGAACGGCTTCCGATCCGGATACATGGATCACTTTGACGGTAAGATCATGGTCGAGTCGATGACCATTCGAGAGCTCACCCCGCGGATCGAAAAAACGTACCGGACGATCGCACGGCGGGAAGGACGTGCCGTACACGGATTCTCGATGGGGGCGAGTGGCTCTCTCAAGTTTGCCTTCAAGTACCCCGACATGTTTTGTTCGGCGGTGGCTCTGGCAGCTCTTCGCTCAAAAGGAATCGCGTACTTCCGAAGCGAAACTCGCAGTGCATGATGCGCCCATCCGGCATGTTCAACAGAAGCGCAGGTCCGACCTCAAAGACTCGTGAGTAATACGCTACGGCTTTCTCTGCGTCGGTGACGCTGAGATACGGGACGAATTCCGGCGTAGACATGGCGACCTCGCTAAAACTGAATCGCTCGGGAACGGTAAGCGGCTGGCTCACTGACGCAGCCATTCCCGAGACCTCTCCTGCTTGAATCAGAGCCGTGCGATCCAGCCATCGACGTCTATCACTTCGCTGAGCAGCATCTGTTGGCCACACAGAATCGAGCGGTGCAATTCCTCCGCTGTTACCTCGCCAGCTTCATTCGACATGGCAAGAGTCCCTGTCGCATCCCGAAGGAATTCGACCGTTAATCCCTGGTGGACGGCCTGGCGGGCGGTGGTGTCGCAGCACATGTGAGTCATGTATCCAGCGATCGTCACGGTGTCGATACCCTGATCGCGCAGCCAACCTTTGAGTGGTGTGTTGGTAAAGCTCCCCGGCATCGATTTCTCGACCAGCAGATCATGCGGTCGAGACTTTATCTCGGGATGCAGTTCCCAGCCCGGTGTCCCTTTTTGAAAGAACGGCTTGTCCGGTTCCGGGAAATGATGCTGCACGACAACCACCGGCACGCGTCCCGCAGCGGCATCCATAGCTGCAAGTATCTGTTCCAGATGACCGGCCGGGTGCGTGATGGGCAAAGCCCCCGTGAAGTATTCATTCTGCACATCGATCACCAGCAGCGCACGATTCATCATAGATTCCTTATTTTCTCAAATCGAAATAGCTTCGGGAATCGGACGGCCGTCCCGGTGCGATGCGGTCGGCAGGTTGATCGCCCTTGATCAATTCAAAGGAAATCCCCAACGGTTGGAGGCCGATCCGCGAAGGAGCTCGTCTGCCGTTGCCCAGCCGGCCAAAGTGTTCGCCAAGGGCGACGATGTCAAATCGGGTGAAGACCAGCTTCTGCGGGTCGTACTCCAGAAAGCCGAGCACACGTGGCTCATATCCCCAGTGATCGAGGCTGGCGATCTTCCCTTCGGCGATGGCGGCCGGTGGCACCTTTCCAAGTTTTCCAAAGCCGTTAAGCCTTAGCCGGACTTTACGGGGCGTGACAGCATCCACGGTCAAAGTCAGGTGTCCGGCCCGCACATCCTCGCGATCAAGCGCGTCTTGCCCGTATCGGCCGTAGAACCTGAGGGGGTTCATGTGCCAGCGCAGGATGCGGTCGGCAATTCTCGCCGGCACCGGGACCTGGTCAGCCTTTCTGGGGTTGGCAGGCATCAGCGACTTCCATTCAGCTTCAGTAAGCCACATGTGATGGGGTTGAGCTTCATGTGCAGCGGTCAGTCCCTTCTGATAGTCGGCCTCCAGGGTCTGCTTCCCTTGTTCATCGAACCACAAATCTTTGCCCGTCACGTAGCGGAGTTGACCGTTGTCGCGCATGAAGACTCGGGTATGAACTTTGAGGATCAAGCCGCCGGCGGGCGGAGTGAGCGGCGCGACGTCTTGGGTATCGACCTCGCCCCGGCTGGGCACTTTGACGGCACCGGGAGCGCGTTCGGACTCGGGTAGAGCCCTCCATCTTTTTAAAGCGCTCTTGAGGTCGACTCCCAGGTAAGTCGCCCCAAGAACCCTGCCACCCGCCGTGAGGCAACACTGCATGGCTTCAACCCTGTCCAGGTTCAGTCCCGCGTCACGGTAGAATTGGCCGACGCCATCTTTGCGGCGCTGGTCGGAGCCATGGACGGACAGGGGAACGAAGTTGTCGATGATCAGTTGCACGTTTTCGGCGGACCAGTAGGCGGGCACACGGCCCGCGTCGATACCGCCGCTTCAACACATCCCGATGCTGAGGGCTTTACCTGACACAATGAGGAACAGAGGCTTCCCGTCGGCCGCGGCCTTCCGGCGGGCTTCGTGCAGGTCGGTTAGCCAGGGGATGCTCATCCAACGGGACTCACCACGTTGCGGTCTGATTTGCTTGTGGATTGCCGCGAACGTCTCCGATTTGAGTATCACGTCGTCCGTTGCCGACTGAGCCCGCGCGACCCGCTGGGAAACGCCGGCCATCAGCAGGCTCGCAGCCAAGAAGAAGACGGTTGCTGGCTTCAGTTTGGTCATCAACGTCATGATGTTTAACACTCTCTTTGGGTCAAAGCAGCGAGGCACTGCCGAATCGACACTCGGTCCGTAAACACGCGCAGGCGATTTGTAATCTTGCCAGCGTCACTCCATTACAGCGTTGTCGTGAATGTCACAGTCAAGCGCGAACGGTTCGTCATTGGGCAGACGTCTTTGTCCGGTAATTGTTCGAGAACCGTGCAAGAATGGTATTCTAGCACGATTCGTCGGTCCTCAGCATGAAGGCTCCATCATCATGATCGTTTCAATCCTGGCCATTCTCGCGTTGTCGTGTTCGGCAACCGCTTTAGGGCAATCGAACGAATCAAACATCAAAGCATTGCCCAAGGTCGTTCTTGTCGGCGATTCGATACGATTGAGCTACGGGTCGAGTGTGGCCAAACATCTCGATGGTAAGGCCACGGTTGTCACCCCGAAGGCAAACGGTGGTGACAGCAGTAATGTGCTGAAGAACCTCGAACGATGGGTGATTCGCGAGAAGCCCGCGGTTGTTCATTTCAACAGCGGCATCCATGACACGAAGCACTTCAAGGCGACAGGTAAGTTTCAGGTTTCGCCAGAGCGATACGAAGCCGACCTGCGAAAGATCGTCGAGCGCATCCGCAAAGGAACGCACGCGGTCGTGTTGTTCGCTACCACGACACCCATACTCGATGACCGCGCCGCGGCTGCCAGAAAAGGCCGCGATTACGAATTGCTGGGAAGTAGCGTCGAGCAATACAACACTATTGCGAAGAAAGTCATGAAGGAATTACACGTGCCGATCAACGATCTGCATACCGCGATGTCCAAGCCAGATCGGCCACACACGACAGAGGCACTGATTGGCAAAGACGGCGTTCATCTGACGCCACCGGCAAGAGAACTGCTTGGAAAGCAGGTCACGACATTTGTCGAAGAGCGATTGCCACAATGAACTGACTATTGCAGGATCAATTCGTGCAGTGACGCGTAAATATTTGAAACGCGTAAATGAGACAGCTCATTGGTTATTGGCAATAGTGGCCTGTCGTTTTTAGCGAGTTCGGCCCGTGCTGAGAATGTAGCCGGTAAGATGGAGAACTCGAATCAGCAATATGGAGCAGATGCCAGCTTGCGACTGGTCACAAACGCCTCGTTTGGCTGGCAATGAGGTCGATTCATTGGCGATCTTGATGTGAACGGGCACAACTTTACGATGGACAGTGGCCTTGGTTCTCGCCACGTTGACGGTCTATCAAGAGAAGCGGGAAGGCTCCAATCCGATGGACAAGAAGTGCGATCGGTACGCAGAGATCACTCGAAAGGTCGCCCGCTCAAACGGAGCCACGCTGGTGGACTTGCGAAGCGTGTATCGCGCGTACCTGCGGAACCAAAATGCCGAACTCCGTGTGGACGGTGGTCTGAATTACTTGAGTACCGGCGTGCTGACCTACGATAGTGTCCACCCCGGCGCGAACGGCAACGGTTTGCTTGCCGATCACATTAGCCGTGGAATCCACGACGCGTTGAACAAGGTGGGGAACCGATGAGCTGGTACAGTTACTGTTGCTTCGACAACCTCGCCGCATCGCGAGCCTGTGGTCGGCTGATCAACATTTGTAACTTCGACTTCGGCCTGGACAGTTTGCCGGCAAGGATGTCATTTTCTGTGAATCTCGCCAGCAGGATTTCCCCATCGGTCGAACGATTGCGGTCATACGAGATGTAGATGGTGCCGTCCGGTGCCTGAAAGCCATCGGGATACGAGATGCCCTTGCGTTCGTCGAGCATTAAACCACCGGTCCATGTCTGCCCTTCGTCGGCCGAGAGCCAGGCCGTGAGCATGCTACGGCCTTCATGCGAGTCGATGGTCTTGCCGTGTTTAACCAGCAGAATGCGTCCTGATGCCAGACGCCGAATGTGAAACCTGGCGACAGGATGATTGATGGCTGGAAAGGACGGCTTCGACCAGGTCTTGCCGCTATCGGACGATGTGCTTTGCATGATGCCTTTGGCGGTGCGGGCCAACATCCACAGCGCGCTGTCTTTCTGCTCAATGATCATGTGCTCGTGCCAGTTGGGATTCGGAAATCGCACGCATCCCCGACGATGCCAGTTGGCTCCCTTGTCGGTCGAAACAAAGACGTTGGCTCCACGCATAGGGTCAAGTTCCTGGAAGCATCCTTTGAAAGGACCGAATCCACCACGTTGATCCAGGGAGATCGGCAGCATCCATTCGCCGTTGGAAAGCACGGTCGGCTTGTTGAGCGTCACGCCATGCCAGATGCGGCGGGGTTTTGACCACACCGGAGTTTTTGCGTCTGGGTTCTTGCAGATGGCTGACCACACGCCGGCGCGCCCGTCGAACATGTCCATCGACTGATCGAAAATCAGCCACAGGCGGCCGATCGGATCGGTCCACAAATTGCCGACGAGTATGCTGCGTGGTCTCGGCAGGTCCTCTGCATGCGCATCAACCACCAATCGCGGTTTCGACCACGTTTCTCCATCGTCGTCGCTGGTCGCCAGGACGAAAAACGCTTTCGGACTATCGCCTCCCGCCACCCAGCACGCCCACAAACGGCCGCCCGGTGTTCGCTCAATGCCAATCGTCATCCCGTAATCGAGTTTGTCGTAATCGTATTCGGGCAGCGGTGACGTATTCAGTTTCGGCGGAACGAGGGCAAGGTCCGCGATCTTCTCCATTTGGGCGATGCGTTCGGAGTCTTTGGCATCCTGACCCGTGGCGAAGGTGCCGGCCAGCGGTGCAAACAGGCATGCCATAACAATCAGTCGATTCATTTCGAGGGCTCCTGAATCATATTGGCAGGAAATCCTGCTCGTTTCGTTCCATTTGCACGGCGCAAGTTCGATCCGTGATTTCGTTTGAAGCCGAGCGGAATCGAAAGGCCGCCAGTCTCCTTTAAGCGTTGATGCAACTGCTGCCTCATCTGCGAAGTCCGTTGTTTGTACCTGGGATCACGGATCAGGTTCTTTGTCTCGCGAGGGTCCTTCGCGATGTCGTACAGTTCATCGGTATCCCAGACGCCGTGATACTGTATCAGTTTGTACTGCTGGCTTCGCAACGCAAACATCGTTGGCGTCTGCGGAAAGCTCGGCTCCCAATAGTATTCGTAAAGGAGCGATTTACGCCTTGAATCCGTTGCGACCGGATTGGAGAGCAAATCGGCAAAACTCTGTCCATCAAACGACTTCGGCAAGGGAACGCCTGCCAGCTTCAATAATGTCGGGGCGACGTCGATGTTGGCGACAAGAGCATCGCACCGAGTCCCGGATTTGATTCGAGACGGGCAATACGCCAGCAACGGAATCCGCATGGATTCTTCGTAGGCACAGCGTTTGTCGATCAGTCCATGCTCGCCCCAGAAATGCCCGCCGTCGCTGGTAAACAGCACGAGTGTTTCACGTTCGACGCCTTGGTCGTGCAGCGTCTGCATCACCCGACCGACGCTGTCGTCAATCGATAGAATCATTTCACAATAGTGCTTATACATTTCGGCGATTGATTGCTTCGAGCGACCGTAGTACGGAAACTCGACGCCGTGCCAACTGTTTCGTTGATCCCGGACCCACATCGGCTTTCCGGCGTAATTGTCAGACGTGTTCGCCATCGTGGCGGGCGGCGTGAACCTGGCATTCTTGTAACGATCGCGATGCCGCGGGGCCGGGTCGTAGAGACCATGCACGCCTTTGTGGGAAAGGTACAGCAGAAACGGTTTGTCGCTCGCCCGATCCGCCAGCCAGTGCGTCGCGTAGTCCGTCAGTTCGTCTGTCATGTACTGTTTACGCGGCGTCTGTTTGCCGTTCACGTTCAGCGTATGCTTGCCCGGTGCGTACGTGCCCTGTCCCCGAAAACTCACCCAATGATCGAATCCGGGACGTGAGGCATCACTCGAACCGCCCATGTGCCATTTGCCGATGAACGCTGTTTCGTAACCGGCCTGTTGCAGAAGCTGGGAAAACGTCACCGTCCCTTCCTTCATCCGATCAGCGTTGTCGACGACCTTGTGGTTGTGCATGTACCGACCGGTGAGAAATGACGCCCGTGACGGAGAACACAGCGATGTTGTCACAAACGCATTGCTGAACTGCATCCCGCCTTTTGCCAGCGCGTCGATATGCGGTGTCTCGACGAAAGGGTGCCCCATGTAGCCGAAGGTGTCGTACCGCAGATCGTCGATCAGAATGAAAACGACATTCGGAGGTGACTCGGATGACTCGGCGCACTCAGCCCTGTGAACGAGACACAGGCAAAAGATGAAAAGGATGAGTGATTTCACGTCAGCTCCGGTCGGCTTGATGAATGATCAAGGTTGCTTCGTTCGCCACAAAGTTCGGCACTCCAAAGGGTAGTCAGTCAACATGCCATCAATCCCGGCATCCCAAACATGCTTCCAGGTGTCCGGGTTTCGGCGTGCGTCGCCTGGCCCTGCGTAGTTGAATAGCACCTGCTTCTTACGCTCACGCAGTCGATTCACTTCCTCGCGTGTGGGAGCGAAAGTCAGCAGGAACACATCCAGAAAGTCCTCCTTCACCTGGTCGTCAAGACTCTGGCGATTGACGTTCTGTCCGATGCGAAACTTCGGATTGAGCCGTTTCAATCGCTGACTAATCTCAGCGTTCTGATCGAATGCGAAGGACTCATTGAGAAGACCGTACTTCTCTACGAGCGAGACGAGCTTTGCTTCACCGGCGGGCGTGAGCTGCTTCACGTTGAGGGCGATGATCGTCGGACCGCGTTTTCGAGCCTTCACCAGTGCGAGCGTTTCTTCCAAACTCGGGACGCGAACACCGGCGAAGGCGGGATCCAACCAACTGCCCGCATCGAGCTGCTTGACTTCTTTCAACGTCATATCGCGGATGGATCGACTCGAACCGTTGGTTGTCCGCTCGACACTGTCGTCATGCAACACCACCAGATGGCCGTCTTTCGTCGTCCGGATATCCAGCTCAAATCCGATGCCAAGTTCGAGACAGACTGCGAATGCGGGAAGCGTGTTTTCCGGCGCGTGCCGCAAAAGTCCGCGATGAGCGACTGGAATCGGTGCATCAGCCTGAGCGATGCTGGCGCAGCCAAGGCCGATCATCAGGGCGACTGCAACAAAAGCGACTGTGGAATTCATGGCGTTACGGTTCCCGCTTTCTTTCGCTTACTCAGAAGTAAACGCAGGCAGAACGACTCCCTTCAGTAGATCGAACGGGCATCGCATTGCCTTTTCTTTGTTGTGACTGGTTACGACGACGATCAGATCAAGCGTCGGCAGGATGAAGATAAACTGACCGCCAGCTCCTCGGGCCGAGATGCAGCGGTGTTTCTTGCCGCTAAGCTCCATTTCACTGCCCCACCAAAAATATCCGTACGTGTGCCCGACCTTATTTGTATAAATCGGACTCACCGCTTTGCGGATGAATTCTGCTGACCACAGTTGTTCGTCGTTCCACTTGCCTCCGTTAGCCACAAGCAACCCCAGCTTCAACATGTCGCGAGAGCGGAGGCTCGATCCGGCGGCGGCTTTGGGAAGCCCGCTGAGTTCTGGCTGCCAGGCGTATTCGGAAATGCCGAGTCGGCCGAGAACTTCCTTCTTGATAAAGTCTTCCGCCGTGCCGGGCACGACCGCTTCGACTACCTGCATCACCAGCAGCGGATCGCTGCCTTGATATTTGTATTGGCCTTTCACGCGTCTGGCTGAGTTCAGAATCATCTCAGCCTGCCTCTGTCCTTTCATGAAAGGCGCAAATCCCGAAAGGTCGAGCTTGGATTCCTCGTCGAGCCCGCGGAGTCCCGAGTGCATGTTCAAGCACTCGGCGATCGTGACTTCCGAGACGCCAGGAAGCGAATGAAACAGCTTGACTTCCTTCAGATAGTCCAGCACCGGCGCGTTCAGGTCTTTGATGTATCCAAGCTGCATCGCTCGACCAAGGGCCAGCGCGGTGACGGATTTGGTGATCGACATCTGGTAGTGCGGGAGATCGGGTCGGCCGCGATGGTAATAGCTTTCCAGAACCAGTTTACCGTTAGACGCGATCAGGATGCTGTCGATGTTGCCGTACGTGCCACTGCTGATGTCTTTGGTCAGTTTTGCAATTGCCGCTTCATCACCACCAGATCGGACCAGCGAACTGACATCAATCCCATCGTTCAAATCATCGGGCTCGGTGTCGACGATCGGCTTCTTTAGATACGGCAGCCTCTGTTCTCGCTGGTAGGAAGTATCCTGTGAGCGGCCGAGTTTGGCTCGCACAATGGCAAAATCGACCAGTTGCTGGCCGTGGAAGAAGCCTGGCCAATAGTTGTGCCCCTGTCCCTCGGCGACGATCAGTTCGACAGCATCACCTGCACCGGCCTGTTTGTATCGCTCAACCAGAGCCGCCGAGTTTTCCTTCAGTGGCGCGACCCTGTCGACATCGCCGTGGATGATGAACACGGGCACTTTGGCCTTGGCCAGCGCATCAACACCGGCAATCGGATTGTGTTGTGTGAGCGCGGCTTCCAGCTCCTGCGGCTTCAAACCGTAAGCCGGCGCGGCGCGGTTCAGTCCTGGGTAACTTCGCAGATCGAACACGGGATAGATGCCTGCGATGCCGGCGACTTTATCTGTGTTGCGAATCGCCCAACTGCTAACCCACAGACCGCCGCGACTGCGTCCCAGCAAACACACCTTCGTTGCGAACCCACGCTTCTCGGTCAGTTCGCGATAAAGAGCCGTGAAGTGTTCTTGTCCTGCGGGGCTGCCGTGGGCTTCTCCAATGTCAATTCCGGCCACCGCGACGCCAGCGCCAACGAATTGTTCGTGCATCCACTTTTCATGGCTGTCCGGTAACCCTGGTAGCGTTGGGGCGTACATGATCCAGGGCTGCGGCTCCAGTCGTTTGTCCGCGTGCGGCCACAGAATGAACGCGGGCCGGCCATCAACCGGGAACGACTCTCCCGGAAGAATCAGCGACTTGACCGGCTTGGTCGCCGGTTTGTCTGCTGCGGGAAGTAACCCCACCGAGCAAGACAGCAGCAAAGCACTCGCCCAAAACACACGAATCAAAGTCTGAATCATCATCGAATTTACGATCCGCCCGTTTTGGGTATTGCTGGCAATCGCCATATTTCATCACTCTCTGATTCGTCTTGCTGTTTAGTAATTGTCGCCGATTCACCGCGCAACGGGAACAAGTTGAAAGCCCGTGACCAGGCTTCCCTCCCGATACTCGAAATGCGCGGTCGACTTTCCCGACTGCACTCGTGTGATGCGGCCCTGGGAGTCACGAGTCAACTGGACTGGCGCGACCTTCAGGTCGCCTCCCGGTCGCATCACGTAAAAACTGACTTTGTTCGTTCCTTCGCTGAGGTAGTCGGCGATCAGTAGGAACTGGTTGATGTTTGAGCGATGTCCTGCATCCCAGCGGACTCTGCAGAATTCGAGCATTAACCGGCTGTCGGCAAAGTATTGGTTGGCGAGGGTCGCAAAGCCTGCGGATCAAAAACCGTCTCTGGGATTCAGTACCGACCTGATACTCGCTGAAGAACTCATTTGAGCAGACGATCAATGAGGTAATCTGTCGAGCCCCTGTATTTTTCATGCGTCCGGCCGGGATGGATGAGCACGACATCAACTCCGACTTCCTTAAGGCGTTCTTCCAGCTTGACGCCCATGATTCCCGAGTGCGTCGGGTCCTTTGGTGATGAACCGACGACTGGCTTCTCACCGCGGTAGAACATCGCGATTGGCGGATCGTCCTTCGACACGTGTTCAATCGGTGAATACTCCCTGATCCAGGTCAGCACCTTCTCGCGGTTGTCGTGCAGACTCTGGAAAGTCGGCAGGCCGAAGGCGTGGGCGCCATAGCGGTAGTTCGGCATCCACTCACGAAGTTCCTTCGGGTCGAGCGACACCTGAGCCCCATTGACGGCGGCACAATACAAACGCGTTGATTCGCGGGCGATTGGGTCATCACTCTTTGGGTCGGCAAGATCATCGTGGAACGCGAGCCATAGCGACGAACAGGCACCGGCCGAGCCGCCGGTCGCTCCGATGCGTTTCTTGTCGAGGTTCCATTCGCCGGCCTTCGAGCGAACGAACTGCAGGGCGCGGGCGGCGTCGCTCAATGGTGCTTTGACCGGTGGTTCGACCTTTTCCGCGACGGCATTCTTGACGTAGCGGTAGTTGATCGCGACGACCGAGACGCCCTTGTCGAGAAAGGCCTTCGGATTGGTCTTCTTGTCGCCGCCCTGCCACCCACCGCCATGGATGTAAAGGACCACGGGTGTCGGCGCGTCCGACTTTGCCGGATAGAAGTCCAGAACCTGTCGCTCGTGGCTTCCGTAGGGCACGTTCGTGAGTGGTTTCAGCTCATCGGCCCGGCATTGCAGTCCGGCAAGAATCATGGCGAAGACGAGGGAATGACGCCGCATACGAGTTTCTCCGTGGTCGGGGCTGCCAGTGCTCAGAATATCGACTGGCGTAAAACCTGGATCGCAGCTCTCCACACATGCCGTCACGTGCGGCGAAGCGATCAGCTTAAGGCCAAGGCCGAGTGTGAGTCACTTTGAATGAACATTCAAATCAGGGAGCCATGTTGACGGCATCGTCGTTATTCCGGAAATGGAATTGGTTATTGTCCAATCCGTCGACAAGAGTGCTGGTTACAAGACGGCCGAAGGCAAATCCCGGAATCGGCTGACACGGCACTCCGGCATGGCTGATGCCGAACTTCAGTTGATCACAGGCCACGCTCGACGAGAGACGCTGGCGGTCTACCAGCACATCGCTCTGGATGGTGAGCTTGAAAAGAAATACCACGACGCCATGAGAGACGTTGAACTGTGAGGACTGGCTTCGCCCAGAAACACCGACGTTGCAAAAGATTTTGGCAAACAAGTATTAGCAAACACGTACCCAGAAACGACCCGGTATCTGCCCAGCCATCGACTACGCATCCCCCTATCTTTTATTGCAATCGAAGAACTTCCGATTCGTCTGCGCCACGCTGAAACACTGAGGAAGATCGAAGTTGCGAAAAATCGCCGCCGTAAGAATCGGAGAGCCTCTATTGCGATCATTCTCTGCCGGGTTGGCGTCACAACGGCGTGTCCCGAGGGGCGAACGTGGCCGCAATGCCGACCTCGTGATTCACACGTGACTTGCAATGCGGAGGCCGACTGACTCAGCCCAGCGTTGCATGACCTGCCGTTCCTTCTGATTAGGCAGTCGGTTGGCTTTGCCTCGAACCTGACAGATCTGGCGAGCGCTGTTTCGGACCTCGATTGTGACCGCTTTGTTGATGCCCTCGAATGACTCCCGTTCCATGGTCCAGATCGAACAGTGACTTCGAACACAGGACGAAGCATAGGTTGCCACACAGTGCTTTAGCTGATGGCCTTCCGATACGAGAGCCTTGCTGCTGAGCAGTTCCCGGATTGTCCAGCACTTGAGGTTTCCGTTCTGCTGCGATCCTTCAAGGAATTCGAAGCTGTCAATGCCCGAAGGCTGCCACTGGCGAATCTGAACCCGGTTGTCGTTGGCGAGCGCTCGATGCCACTCGTGGACTCGACGCAGCAATGTTTCTGGCGTTCTGCTCTTCATCGTGAGATTTGGTTGCCGTGGAGGCGACTCTTCTCTGTGGCCGGGGGCGATGTAGACGTGTTCCGGCACGAATCGCTGGTGGTGCAGGTAGTCAATGATTGGCCCAATGTGCGCTCGGTCGAGCATTGGGTGTGCAATGAACCAACGGATGACCGTCGACCAGAAGTCATCGTGATCGAAGGTCTCCGTCAGGCGAGTTCCAAAGATGGCTCGTGCAAGGCGTTCGTCGCCGCCAAGGCCATGAATCTGTCCCCAGCGAAGTGCCTGTTCAATGGTGACATTGCTCGGAGCGTGCAGGAAATGATGGGCCATCTTCTTCGTCAGCGTGATCGGTAGCGAACAGTTGCGAATGTTCTGACCTCGCCCCACGTGTAAATACCACCGTCTGCGTTCAGCGGCCTGCTTCGACCGCCCGGCAAACCAGACCATATCGAGGAATGCTGGCACATCGTCGTACTGCACGAAGAGGTGTCGAAGCAACGAAGCAAACTGCCGGATTGAACTGTGCGAACGTGGTTTCCAGTCTTCGACTGGTCGCAGCCAACAAGGCGAGTGTGCAGAAACAACAGCAAGAGCTTCAATGAACGTGTTTCCGGGAAGTTGACCCAGTGAATCGACCGTTGGTGAGCCGTCAAAGATCTTTGCTCGGCAACCGTGCAGGTGAGTCAGCAGGCGAATCAACGCCTTGCGATTGACCTGCCGTTCATGCTTGGAGCCTCGATCCGTTCGGAGAGCTTCGCAGAGTCGCTTGAGGTGCGGCTGTGTCACTTCGTCTTCGGTCAACTCACCAGTGCAGACAGAATGAAGAATGTCTGCATGGTTTCGCTTCTCCCGCTTCTTGCGTTTCAGCCGTTCCTGAGCCACGGCCTGCTGGGAGAAAGAGCGTTCACGACAGCGTTGTTTCCAGTGCTTCTTGAGCTTGCGGCTGAAACCGTTGCGGGCGCACCAATCCCGGTAGTCCTCGACCGATGAAAGGCCAAGGCCATCAATATGAATCAGAAGATCACGATCCGGTTCTTCGGTCGCTGTGGCAGTTTTCCTGCTGCGCATGTCTTACTCGGCAATCGTCCAAAGGGAAGAAGCAGTCTGGTCTCAGTGTCGATGTTCGATTCGGATTCATCTCGATGTTTTCCTTGTAAATATGGCGGTTTCGGTGCTCGTTCTGGCTCTGGTATTTCCAGACCGATCTGAACCGACTGGACATTTGCGGTGTCGAGTTCAGAATTCACTCACCAGTTTGCAACGATAACAGGGCGAATTAGTACCGAGGATGAGACACCTCGAACAAAGACAGGTTCGGGACACTGCAACAAGGACGAAGCGGCGAATGCTTCTGACGATCACGACAACTCACAATCCGGCAACGGAAATCGGATACCTGCTGCATAAGCACTCGGATCGGTTCCAGAGTTTCGACCTCAGTTTCGGCAAGGCCCACGTCTTCTACCCCGAAGTGAAGGAGGATCGGTGCTCGGCCTGTCTGCTGCTTGATGTGGACCCGGTTGGCATGGTGCGAGGGAAGAACCGGAAGCGCAGCTTTCTGCTGGGGCACTACGTCAACGATCGGCCCTATGTCGCTTCGTCGTTCATGAGCGTGGCGATCTCGCAGGTCTATGGCACGGCACTCGGTGGCCGCTGCAAGGATCGACCTGAGTTGGTCGCCACGCCGATTCCGCTGGTGGGTCGCATTGATGTGCTCCGTGTGAAGGGCGGCGATGAATTCTTGCGGCAGGTCTTTGAACCACTGGGCTACACCGTCGAAGCCACACGTCACACGCTTGATGAGCAGTTTCCAGAATGGGGCGAGAGTCCGTATTTCTCCGTCAGTATCAGCGGTACGAAAACGCTGTCAGAATTGCTGACGCACCTTTACGTCCTCATTCCGGTATTCGACAACGACAAACACTACTTTGTCGGTGAAGACGAACTGGAGAAGCTGCTGTCCAAAGGAGCCGGGTGGCTGGCATCTCACCCGGAAAAGGAACAGATCACCCGGCGATATCTCAAATACCGGCACAGTCTGACGGTCGCTGCGCTCCAAAGGCTGAGGGATGAAGGCGGAAGGATGAACGAAAGCGACGAGGATGATGAATCCGATTCATCCTTCATCCTTCCGACTTCATCCTTGAATGACATGCGTCACGGTGCTGTGCTGGCAGCGTTGCGGGCCAGCGGTGCTCGGCAAGTCCTCGATCTTGGCTGTGGAGAGGGCAAGCTGCTGCGGGAATTGTTGAGTGACAAACAATTCGAGCGAATCGTCGGGATGGATGTCTCGATCCGCTCACTGGAGATCGCTCATAAGCGTTTGAAAGTTGACCGTCTCCCGGAACGTCAGGCAGAGCGGCTGAACCTCATGCACGGTTCGCTCATCTATCGAGACAAGCGGCTCGCCGGTTTCGACGCTGCTGCCATTGTCGAGGTGATAGAACATCTCGACCGGCCAAGGCGGGCGGCGATGGAGCGAGTCGTCTTTGAGTTCGCTCGACCAACGACGGTCGTGCTGACGACGCCGAATCAGGAATACAACGTGATGTGGGAGACGTTGCCTGCCGGGCAGTTTCGTCACTCCGATCATCGTTTCGAATGGAACCGTGACGAGTTTCACAACTGGGCCAATCAAGTCGCCCAAACGCACGGCTATAGCGTCCGCTTCCTTCCTGTCGGGCCGGAAGATGAGAACGTCGGCGCACCGACGCAAATGGGAGTATTCACCATTGACTGAGCGAGTCCACAACAGCCCGAACCTGATCTATTCAGTCGGCACTCAGGTCGTATCGCAAAAGTCCGTGCAGGGCTCCAATGGTCGCATTGCGCATCCGTCCGGTGCAGTTGGCGTTGTCACCAAGTCGCCAATGGATCGTGAGCACTCATACCGAGTTCGGTTTTCGGACGGGTTCGAATCGGCTCTGCCTCATGATCAGATAGTGCTGCTCGCCGAATATAAGGAAGGCGACATCAACGACGCAGATCAGGTGCTGGCCAAGCATGGTCTGTTTGATCGAGTCATCTTCCGCTGCGTAATTGGATCACGTGCTTACGGTCTCGATGACGAGAACTCCGACATCGACCGACGAGGCATCTATCTGCCTCCAGCCGATCTGCACTGGTCTTTGTACGGTGTGCCGGAACAGCTTGAGAACGACGCAACGCAGGAAGTGTATTGGGAACTCCAGAAGTTCGTGGTGCTGGCACTCAAGGCGAATCCGAATGTGCTGGAGTGCCTCTACTCGCCGATTGTCGAAACGGCCACTCCGCTCGCTCAAGAGTTGCTCGACATGAAAGAGACTTTTCTGTCGAAGCTCGTTTTTCAGACTTACAGCGGCTACGTGGCATCGCAGTTCAAGAAAATGCAGACCGACATCCGCAACCAAGGTCAGGTCAAATGGAAGCACGTCATGCACTTGATCCGACTGCTGTTGTCAGGAATCAACGTCCTGCGCAACGGCTTTGTCTCTGTGCAGGTCGGCGATCATCGTGGCCGTCTACTGGCCATCAAGACCGGAGAGACCGATTGGGATGAAATGGAAGCGTGGCGGCTCGAATTGCACGAGCAATTCAACTCCGCATTCGAAGAAACCACGCTGCCGGAACGTCCAGACTATGAGCGAGCGAACGAGTTCCTCGTCAAAGCACGGAAGCTGGCGATGGAGGAATCACTGCCATGATTGACAACAACAAGTTGATGAAACACGTCGAGCAGCATCCTTATCCGCTGATGTTTGCCACGATCAGCGGTGCGCACCTCTACGGGTTCCCGTCGCCCGACTCGGACTTTGACCTGCGAGGCGTCCATCTACTGCCGTTGGAGCAGGTTGTTGGTCTCGATGTTGGACGAGAAACGGTCGAGAAGGAAGGCATCTATGATGGGATGGAAATCGATCTGGTCACGCACGATGCCAGAAAGTTCTTCGGACTCATGCTGAAGAAGAACGGCTACGTGCTGGAGCAGGTTTTCTCTCCGCTGATCGTCCACACAACGCTCGAACATGACGAACTGAAAGCAATCGCCGCCGACTGCATTACTCGGCATCACTCGCACCACTACCTCGGCTTCGCCGCAACCCAGTGGAAGCTGTTTCAGAAGGAAGATCCTCCACGAGTCAAACCGTTGCTCTACGTGTACCGAGTACTGCTGACCGGAATCCACCTGATGCGAACCGGTGTCGTTGAGGCGAACCTGCGCACGCTCAACGAATCGTCTCGGCTCTCGTTCATCGACGAACTCATCGAGCGGAAGCTGGCTGGCCCCGAGAAAGTCGACCTCCCGGAAGCCGACATGGACTTTCACGAGAGAGAGTACCAGCGACTCGTCGCTGAACTTGAGTCGGCATTTCAGAACTCGACGCTTCCGGAAGCCCCAAGCTGCAAGGGAGCGTTGAATGATCTGTTGGTCCGCTTGCGACTCAAAAGATGAACGGTGATGACAGAACATCATCCCAAGGACGATCAACGGTCAGTCGATGACCTCGTAAACACAGCGATCACCGAGACGAACGAAGAATTCGCCTGGCAGGCTGTCTGTGCGCTTCATTGGCGAGGCAGTCGTGAGGTATTGCAGCGGGCCAACGTGCTGTGCGTCAGTGCGTCGATCAAAGAACGCAGGCTTGGGGCTGACATCCTCGGCCAGCTTGGACTACCCGAACGGACATTTCCCGCCGAGAGTTTCGACCTCTTGCGATCTATGCTGCAAGTCGGCGAGCAAGCGGATGTCCTGCAAGCTGCACTTGTCGGTCTATCGCATCACGGCAATGCTGATGCTGTTCCATTTGCCTGTGAGTTCTCTACACATCCCGATCCTGAAGTAAGGCACGCCGCCGTGCTTGCACTCACCGGGCACGAAACGCCGCCTGCAATCGATTGCCTCATTTCCCTCTGCGACGATGTTGATGCCCATGTTCGGGATTGGGCAACATTTGCACTGGGTTCCCAATGCGAACTCGATACACCAGCGATCCGTGATGCCCTTTCACAACGGTTGAAGGACCCGGACGATGACGCTCGTGGTGAAGCACTTGTGGGTTTGGCGCAACGGAACGATGAACGTGTTATCGCTGCGTTGAAAAAAGAACTCTCGTCCGAATCTGTTGGCAAACTGGCGATTGAGGCTGCGGAAGCGATAGCGTCGAAGGAATTGCATTCGTACTTGATAGCTCTCCGGGAGTGGTGGGACGTTGATCCCGAGCTTCTCGAGCGGGCGATTGCTGCCTCGTAAACACAATCAATCAGAACTCGCATCCCGGCTCACAATGGGCAAAGTCCCGCAATGGCGATTCTTGTCGGCAGCGGTCATGACATCATTCGTAATCCATGCGCTTTGACTTCAGTCGAATGTTGGACCATTCGGACCAACCTTTGTCTGCCCAGAATCGTCTCCCTGCATCGTTGTCATCAACGATGAATAGATTGTATTGTTGGATGCCCGCTGCGGTCAGTTTCGACAGGCACACATCGACCAGCGCCCGACCAATTCCCTGACTACGATGCCGTGACGCCACGGCAAGATGGTGCAGGTAGCCCCGGCGTCCGTCGTGTCCACAGAGGGCGGTCCCAACGATCTGTCCATCACGAATTGCGATGTGGCTCATGTCGGGATTGTCTGCGTAATAGCGAGCCAGATCGGCGGCGTTGTCCGAGTACATCAGGATCAGCCCCTCGGTCACGTTCCACAATTCAACGACTTGTGGTACGTGATCGACTGTCATTGGGATGATGTCGTAGCCGTCCGATGAACCGGCACCGGACGCCATGTCAGCTTTCTTTGAGAATGCACTCTGTTGGAACAAAGAGCATCGCCAACCGGTCTCACGACGATTCCAGATGGATGTTGCCCAGCGTTCTCGCGGGACGATGGGGGATGCCTCTGCACGTTCCGTCCAGAGTCAGGTGGTAGCTCAGCAGGACGACATCGGGACCGAGCCTGCGGACTTCCTCAGAATCCGCAGAGTACGCTGCGATGTCATCGATCTGTGGTGACTCGGCAACCACTTCCGACTTCAACACTCGCTGGCCATCGAACGTGATCTCGACGTACTCGTCGGTGAACAGTACGGCGAGTGTTGTGCCGTCTTTCTCGATCACCGCCTGCCACACTCGGTGCTCGCAACACAATATCTCATCAAGCAGGCTGTCTGGTTCGTTCATGAAGTCTTCCATGGATACTCCATGTGACGAGCCGTTGCGGTAGCGATGTCACTGCTAAGTAGCCGCTCGACAACATGCAGGCTCATGTCGATTCCGGCTGCGATGCCTGCCGACGTGATGATCTTGCCGTTGTCTATGAATCGCCGGTCTTTATGAACGGTGCAGGACGGCACGATCTCACGGAGCAGGTCGTAGGCAACGTGATGAGTCGTGGCTTCGAGGCCATCAAGCAGCCCGGCCTTGCCCAGAAGCAGTGCGTCGGTGCAGACCGAGAGGACAAGCTCAGCGTCAGACGCAACTTGTCTGACCGACTCAATGAGCGATCCATTGTTCAATTCCCGTCGAGTCCCGATGCCACCGGGAACAAGCAGAACGTCTGGCTTTGGGCAGGATTCGAGACTGTGGTCACGATTGACCGAAAGACCATTGCGGGCCGTGACCGGCGTCTGCTCTGCGATGGTCATCACGTTGAACGACGGCGACTTGGACTGGTTGCTGGCGACCGAGAACACTTCGTAGGGGCCGCAGAAGTCGAGGACTTCGGCATCGTCTAACAGCAGGATTGCGAGATGACGTACCTTGGTCATTCCGATTCCCCGTCACACACATTCGCACCACCCGCAAAGAACACAAGGACGCTGAGGTCTTCGGTCACGTCATGGAAATGGTGTTCCACTCCGGCCTTCACATAGACAACTGAGCCAGCTTCGACTTCGTACTGTTTTCCGTTCGCAGTCAATTGGCCGTGACCTTGGATGCCCACGTAGATTTCGTCTCGGTCATGAGGACTGTGCGACTCTTTGTCATTCGTTCCTTCTGCGATGTGGTACAAGCCCATGGAAAGGCTCGGAACGCTCAGGAACTCGTGCCAGTCGTCGCCGAGCCTTTCTCTGACTTTATCGATTTCCGGGATGGCGAATGCTGCTGTGTTCATGACGCTGAGGCTCCCGACGCATAAAGAAAGGCGACACGCACGTGGGCACGGTGGTGCCACTGCTCAAAGGGCAGTGTGCAGTCCTCGAAGGCAGCAAGGAATTCGTCGTCGGTCATGAAGCCTCGTCCGACTCTTCGAGCTTTGTCAGAAATTGACCA
>Ga0114999_10001258_pt1 | contig 35438 bp, 39 predicted proteins | sample ArcticOcean_MG_C_3_FD_89820 | JGI IMG/M metagenome (GOLD analysis project Ga0114999, IMG submission 89820) | Marine microbial communities from western Arctic Ocean - ArcticOcean_MG_CB8_126 | ecosystem: Environmental > Aquatic > Marine > Oceanic | place: Arctic Ocean: Canada Basin | collected...
CAACGGTGGGCCTCACGGAAGCTTGCGAGACTGCTCCCCGAGCTCGGCGACGTTGAGTTCGAGGCATCGTGGCATGGCCAACTCGCCATGACGCCGGATCATCTGCCGCGCATACATCGTCTCGCAGAAGGCCTCTACACGCCGATCGGCTACAACGGACGCGGCATCGCGCCGGGCACCGTCTTTGGCAAGGCCATGGCCGATCTCCTTGCTGGCGGCAAGGAAGAGGACCTGCCACTTCCGGTCACCGGTCTGAGGACGATTTCGTCAGCTCGGCTCACGTCGCGCATCTACCAGATGGCCTTTACCGCCAATCAGGTCTGGAAAAGTCTGTAAGGGGCATCCGGGAGTCTTTGACCTTGATGGCAGGGCCGGATTCGGGTGTTTTGCCGTCGACAGCGATTGAACCGAGCACATGGTGAGGCGTCTATGCCAATAGACTAACCGAATGGTCGACCAGCATGATGCGTCAATCAAACGGTCCAACCTGTTCAGGCGCCCAACCAAACTGAAGAGTAAGCGCAATGCCAGAGCCCGCGAACCTGATCTTCTTTCTGACGGACAATCACAATCGGGAATTCCTGGGGTCAGCCGGCCATCCCATGGTCAAAACGCCCGCACTGGACGGAATTGCGCGGCGCGGGGTCAGGTTCGCGAACGCCCACTGCACCAGTCCGCTGTGTTGCCCGTCCAGAGCCGCTATCGCGACTGGCCGGTATCCTCATCAAACCGGGTATTGGGACAATGCTCTCGCCTATGACGGAGGGGTGCCCACCTGGCATCATCGGGCGCGCGAGGTCGGACACGAAGTCACCGCCATCGGCAAGCTGCATTTCCGATCCAGCGACGACGATAACGGCTTCACCGAAGAAATCGACACCATGCATATCGTCGAGGCCAAAGGGGCACTGGCCACGCTTCTTCGGGCAACTCAGGACGGCGTTCCGCGCCGTCAATCTCACCGCGCGATCTACGAGGATTCCGTGGCCGGCGAGGCCGAATACCAAATCTACGACCGTCGGATCACAGACCAGGCGATCGCGTGGCTCCGGTCTCATGCAGGGTCGGAAAAGCCGTGGGTTCTATTGGTGTCCTTCCCCAGCCCGCATCCGCCGTTCAAGGTGCCGCAACGCTTCTGGGACATGTATCCGCTGGCGGACGTACCTATGCCCGTGAAGTGGCGCCGGGACGAGCGGCCCGATCATCCGGCCGGCGCCTATCTGGCTTGGATGAACAGCGTCGAGGACGAGTTCGACGAAGAATTCGTGCGTTGGGTCGTTGCCGGGTATTGCGGCCTGATCACGCATACGGACGAACAAATCGGACTGGTGATGCGAGAACTGGAAGCGCTCGGTCTGATGAACACCACCCGCATCATCTACACGAGCGATCACGGTGAAGCGGCAGGTCATCACGGCATTCTGGGCAAGGCGAACCACTACGAGCATGCCCTTGGGATCCCACTGCTGATGGCGGGCCCCGGAATTCCCGAAGACCGGGTTGTCGAGCAATGCGTCTCCCATGTGGATCTGTTCCCGACGATCGCCGAAGCGGTTGGTGCGGAACTGCCGGAAGAAGACCGGGACCTGCATGGCATGTCGTTGTGGCCCGCCCTCCAAGGTGACGAAGTCGCCCGGACCGCCTTTGCCGAATATCACGCCAGCGGCAGCCGCAATTCGGGATTTACCATTCGGGATGGAAATCTAAAGTTGATTTATCACGTTGGCATGCCCCGGCAGTTATTCGACCTCGACGCCGATCCCTTGGAGGAACACGATCTGTTGGCGGAGGGCGGCGATCGGCCGGAGGTCGATGAGCTTGAGGTCAAGCTGCGCAGCATCGTCGACCCTGAGGCCACCGACGCCCGCAGCAAAGCGGACCAGGCTGCCCAGATGGAGAAATTCGGCGGCCCGGATGCCGTCCGGAAAGAAGGCGTGTTCTCACGTTCTCCGATACCCGGCGCGACCGTTGAAATGGAAATGGTCTGAATTGAAATTGGTTTGGGGCCTTCGTCTTCCCCTTTTGAGCCGTTTCCAACTCAACAAAATTTGCTCTAGCGAATGTGTCGCCTAATAAAGGGTGCGGCGGTAATAGTCTTCAGACACTTCCGGAGACGGTAGACCGGTCTGGTCTGCGAGGATGCGCCTCATGCTTGGGAATGATTTGCGGTCGATGTGCCGTTCCGGATCCCAGAGCTTCGAACGCATCAGAGCCTTGGCACAGTGTAGGAATGTTTCCTCGACTTTGATGACAAGGCCGGATTTGGGCGTTTTGCCGTTGACCGCGAGTGGACTGAGCACATCCTCGTCCGTCGTGATCGCGGCTTGGCCGTTGACGCGCAGGGTCTCGTTCATTCCCGGCACGAAAAAAATCACGCTGACGTTGGGGTTTTCGATGATATTGGACATTGAATCGACGCGGTTGTTGCCCAACCGATCGGGAATGAGCAGCGTCTCGTCATCGAGCACCTCAACGAATCCCGGTGCATCTCCCTTGGGAGAGCAATCGGCCGAACCGTCCGCCGCGGCGGTGCCCAGGACACAAAATGGGGACAGACCGATGAAGGCCCGGCAGTGCTCATCCAGTTTCATCAGAACCTTGCTGGCGGCGCGATCGTTAGGCTTGCCATAAAGCGCCCGAAGTTCCGCGGACTCGGTAATTCCGTCACTCATAATTTGTCATCCCTCTGGAACGGCACAGCGTGCGTTGACGTACACAAATACCCAGATTGAACTGCGCTCCCATATACACTTGCCTTAACATATCAATGATTGAGAAATTTACACCGCCCCCAACACTTCAAGATTTATTCCAGGCTCACCAGCGGCTCCCTCGTTTCACCCAACGGCGTCGCGGAGGCAGGCCTCAAAGGGCACTGGGGCCGGGCCGAAGTACTGATTGATCTCGAGGCTTTCCTGGGTATAGGACTTTCCGGCCTGGCTGAGCGCGTAGCGCATCGAAGCCCCGACTCCAGCGCTCCCTTCGACCTGGCCCATGATCTCGACCAGTTTTCGCTTCGTCGCTTCCTCCAGCAGACGGTCGACCAATGGCGGTTCCAGTTGCATGGCGACTGCCAGCTGCAATGTGGTTTCAAGGTTTTCGAGGTACATGCCCATGAGCATGAGCTGCAGCAGCATGACGGGTTCGATGCCCGTTTCAAGAAGGTTTTTCGGTCCCGCCGGTGCTTCGCCCAAAACCTGGTCGATTGTTTCCTCGGAGATCACGCCAGTCGCGGCCAGGGCAGCACCGAACCGTCCGCCGTTTTCCTTCTGGTGGGCGACGCCCGCCATGATTTGTTCCTGAGAAACAAGGCCCTTGGCCAGCAGGATATCGGCTAGTGGCATGGCAGGTCCCTCTACGGCACGTCACGGAATATCAGTTGGCAATTGCCAACCAGCTCACGTTTTCATCTCAAACGGTAGTCAATTTCCTGCGCTCATGGAATAGACTCTCGAATGCAGATTGTGGCCCGTTCTGCAGTCTCAGTCCGTGCAGATCCGTCTGCCCTATCGCGACCATCAAAAAACTCTTAGCTTAATCTTTTCCGAGTGATCGGAATTGTCGCTACGCCAATAATTTTGGTGCCCGAAAACCACTCATTCCAGCAACCGGGATTCGCAATAAGGATTTTATGACTCATGGTTGATTCAACGAACAAGGAATGGCTCGACCGGACGATTGAGGAAGCGTTGGAGCCGGGTCTCCCGATCTGTGATCCGCACCATCATTTCTGGGAGTTCCGTCATGAGCGGGCAGCGCATCACTATCTGCTGGACGATTTTCTGGCGGACATCAACGCCGGCCACAACATCGTTTCGACGGTCTTTATCGAGTGTGCGGCCATGTACAAGACGGATGGTCCCGAGGAGATGAGGGTCGTCGGCGAAGCTGAATTCGTCAACGGCATTTCCGCGATGAGCGCTTCCGGGCTCTATGGAGACGCACGCGTCGCGGCCGGAATCGTCGGCCACGCGAATCTGGCACAGGGCAGCGAGATTGGAGCTGTTCTCGACGCGCTCATTGCCGCAGGTGGAGGCCGCTTCCGCGGCATCCGCCATATCGCTACCTGGGACCCGAACGACTATTTCCCGGCAGTGCGAACGAAAGCAGGGCCGCAGCTCATGCTCAATCCCACGTTCCGGGAAGGGTTTGCCGAATTGGCACCACGCGACTTGAGCTTCGAGGTCTGGTGCTTTCATCCTCAGATTTCAGATGTCACCGATCTCGCCCGCGCCTTCCCCGATACGTCGATCATCCTCAACCACTTCGGTGGGCCGCTGGGTGTCGGCCCTTACGCGGATAAGCGGGAGGAAGTCTTCGAAGGCTGGAAGCGGGACATTGACGAGCTCGCAACGTGTACCAACGTCGTTGCCAAGCTCGGGGGCATCAACATGGATATCAACGGATTCGGTTGGCACGAACAGGAGCGGCCGCCTTCAAGCGCCGAATTGATGGAGGCGACGCGCCCGTTCTACGAGCACACCATCGACGTATTCGGGTCTGATCGCTGCATGTTCGAGTCCAACTTTCCCGTGGACATGATCACCTGCAGCTACAACGTCCTGTGGAATTCCTTCAAGCGCTTGACGGCGGACTATTCGACCGACGAGAAGGCCGCGCTGTATCACGATACAGCGACGCGCGTATATCGGTTGTAGGACCTCGCTTCATGTTGAGCCCGGCATGTGCTCAGCCGGGCGGCGGCAGCGCCGGTGATGCGCCTTTCGGGAGCGGCACTTGGTGCTCGTTCAAGGTCATTGCGACCGTCGTGTAGTAGCCGATGAGCGCCGTAAGTTCGACGACACCAGTGGCGCCGAGTTCATCCCAGGCGGCACGATATGTCTCATCGCTGACATGCCGGTTTTCCAGCAACTCGCGGGTGTAGGCATAGACCGCTGCGTCGTCGGAAGCGGCTAGTGCGGGCTCCTTACCTTCCCGGATGGCATCGATGATCTCCGTTTCGATGCCACAGTCCCGGGCGTAGCGGTCGTGATGATGCCAGGCGTAAGAGGAACTCCAGTGCTTGGCGGTGGTGAGGACGGAAATCTCGACCAGCCGCGTCGATAGACTCGAATGGTGCCGGTGGAAAGCACCTAATCTCTGGGCATGGTCGGCCACAACCGGGCTGTGTAGCAGCGCCATGAAGAGCTCGAGAACATGCCCATTACGGCTTTCACTGATCTCGTCGTAGACGCGCTGCTGCGCGGCGTTGAGTTCCGATTCTTTCAGTATGGGTATGCGGTCCATGAGGTGTCATTCTCCAGATTTGGGTTTACGTCTCGACCGGTCCGTCGATTTCGTAGCGGCCGTCATAATCCTCGATTTCAACGACCCAGAGATCGCGGTCCCGCGCGCTCTCCCGTTCGATGTAGCCATCCGCGGTGTCTTCGCTGACTTCACGAGTCTCGGTAACCCTACCACCAGCGACCCCACTTCCAGCGGCGCCACCTCCAGCAGCAATTGCCCAACCCTGTTCGCCTTCGAATGTGGTGGAACGGCGGAGCAGCAGGCAGAGGCCATCCTTGTGCAACAGTTTCAACAAGATGCTGCCGGCATCCGGATCGCCGCGTTGGGTCACGGCAATGGGAATGAATTGAAGGTCACAGAGTCGAACCTGCGCCCGCACCCAGAGGTCTGTCTTCAATCGTGCTGACATCTTGGCTGCAATCGTGTCGCCGCCAGCCCAAAAGAGCAACCGCCAGGGGAGCTGATCACTCCTGTAACCAGTCCCGTTTCTGTTAGAATCGGCGATCTGAGACTTAGAACTCGACAAGCGATACGGCGCAGAACAGCAGCAATGAAGTTCGCCGAAATTCAGTGATTTTGCTTGTATTTCGATCTCTCCTGAGATTATGTGAGCCGCGTCAGGTCTCGAAATGCAGATGAAAGCTGCTCTACGATGTGACGGGCCTCACAACCTTCGGAACAGTTTGAGCCTGACGAACTGCCATGCGGCGACACCGCGGACGGCATTGATAAATATCAACGGACACACGAATGATCTCTGGTACCGTCAATTGGTTTAACATTGCGAAGACCTTTATTTGAGTTTGGTCGACTAAGGCGAGCACCATGGCGACAGGCATCTATCTTCCATTCAATTTGGTAAATCATGAATGATCTCCCTGCCCAGGCTGGGCAAGAACTCTCCCAATTAGCCGACAAGCTGTCGAAGTACTGCCAGGCGCGGCCGGGCCGCGCCGTGTGGGAACTTTCGATCACCGGTGCGTTGTTTCTGGTGTCCTGGCTGGTGGCACAGATCGGCTTCGCACACGTGCATTGGCTTTTTGCATTTCTTTCGGTACCGGCGGGGGTCTTCCTCGTCCGTCTTTTCCTGATCCAGCACGACTGTGGGCATGGCTCTTTTTTCCGGAATCGCACTTGGAACGATGTCGTGGGCCGTACCCTCGGGGTCCTCACATGGACGCCCTATGCCTACTGGCGCCGCCTGCATGCGAGTCACCATGCGACGTCGGGAAACCTCGACATGCGGGGTAAAGGAGACATCGATACGCTCACGGTCAGCGAGTATCGAGGCTTGAATAGATGGCGTCGGCTGCTCTACCGGCTTTACCGCAATCCGTTTGTGCTGTTCGGGCTTGGTCCTGCTTACGTGTTCATGCTGAAGCAGCGCATGCCTCTCGAGCTGGTTCGCGACGTTAAGGATGGCTGGATTAGCGTCATGACCACGAATGCGGGCATCATCGGCCTCATCGTCGTCGCCACCATTGTCGCTGGTCCCTCTGCCTTGGCTGCTGTCCATCTGCCGACGACGTTGTGCGCCGCGACCATCGGGGTGTGGCTGTTTTACGTGCAGCATCAGTTTCACGGAACGCGATGGGATGGCCACGACGAGTGGGAATTTCACCGCCAGGCTGTCGAGGGCAGTTCGTTCTATGATTTGCCGGGACCCTTGCGGTGGCTCACGGCCAATATAGGGATTCACCACGTCCATCACCTGAGAAGCCGCATACCTAGCTACCGGCTCTACGAATGCCTCAAGGACATTCCCGAGTTGCGTATGGTCAATCGGCTGACAATGTGGGAGAGCTTCAAATGTGCGTCCCTTGCCTTGTGGGATGACAGCGAGCGCAAGCTCCTCTCATTTCGGGCCCTCCGAAAAATGAAAGCGGCTAAAGGCGACTAAATGATATGAAGGTACTTGTGACGGGCGGCGGCGGCTTCACGGGAATGAGCGTCGTCAAGCAGCTGGTAGCGCGTGGCGACTCTGTCGTCGTGTTCGACGTCGCCATATCCGAACCCCTTCAAACGCTGATGGAGAACAATTCCGACGTCTCCGCCGTCGTGGGAGACATCTCGAGCTTGCCTCACATCGCGCAAGCCTTCAAGCAACATCGCCCCGATTCGGTGGTGCATCTTGCCGCGGCTGTCGGCGCGGGCCCGACGATGGGAAATCCCTGGCGGGTCATGGAAATCAACGTCGGCGGTACTCTTCATATGATGGAGGCCATGCGGCTTTTCGATGTGACCCGCATGGTCTTTCTCAGCACCGAGGAGACCTGGGGCGATATGAACCCGGTCAACACCGAGACCGACTACCAGGTGCCGTTCCTGCCCTACGGCATCAGTAAACTGACCGTCGAGCATTTCTGCCATACCTACAACAAGCTCCACGGGCTTGAGTGCATCTGCTTGCGGACCTCATGGATTTATGCGCCGGGGCTGCCGCGCCCCCGCCCGCCCAATACGTTCATCGACGCGGCACTGGAAGGCCGCAGTTTTCACATGGCCGAGGGGGCGGAGACGGTCGTCGATTTCACCCATATGAACGATGTCGTGCAGGGAATCCTGCTGGCGCTGGACCACCACGTTCATCCCCACGAAGTTTACAACATCGCCAGCGGAGAGGTGAACTCTTTCCAGGAGGTGGTCGATATCGTGAAAGAGCTGATTCCCGACGCCGACATTTCCGTCGCTTCCGGCCCCTACCATTTCCCCGGCGGCGTTCGCATGCCCAAGAAGGGCGCGCTCGACTTCAGCCGAGCCCGGGAGGCAATCGGCTACGAGCCGCGGTACGATATTCGAAAGGGCCTTGAGGAGTACGTCGCAGAGGTTCGGGGTGGACCAGCGAAATGACCGAGTTAGCGACGGCCCACCTTTTCGATATGCATCTGAACGTCGATCAAAACTTCGTCAATACGGGGTTGGGACATCTGGGTACGCGCATCGTGGCGTCGATCACGGGTGGGACATTCGAGGGCGATCGCCTGAAGGGAACCATATTGCCTGGTGGCGGGGATTGGCTGCTCAATCGCACGGATGGAGTGACGCAGTTCGACGTTCGGGTGACCCTGCAAACGGAGGATGGTGCGGCGATCTACATGTTTTACCGGGGATACCGCCATGGCCCGGCCGAGGTCCTGCAACGCCTGGCCAACGGCGAAGAAGTCGATCCTTCAGAATACTATCAGCGCGCGGCGCCGTTCTACGAGACGGGCGATGAGCGCTATGCCTGGCTGACGCGGACGGTTTCGGTCGCGTCGGGGTGGCGGCGTCCGGATGGTCCCAGCTACCGAGTGTTCGAAATACTCTAAATTGGCTCCGCTATTCACCGGCTTTGGGTGTCGCGACAGGAACGCCGTCGCGTTCGGCGATACCGGCCGGGATCTCGACTTCATCCCGGGAGAAATGGTCGAACAGAAACGCCGGAACGAGCGCAATCAGGGCCGCCAGCAATATGGCTGCCTTCCAGTGAATGTCCGAAAGTTTGAAGTGCCGGTGCAGGTGGGATTCGCGCCATATGACGAGGCCTGCGAACAGTGCCGCCGTGACTACTATCCAGACGATAAACGCAACCATGGTGTTACGTTTTAACGCGGAGCTGAACCGTTTGCCAGTCCCGCGTCATGCTTCTGCTTCGCGGTGATGGCGGAATATGACGGACAGGTTGTTCGAGGGCATCTCGATGATGCGGTCGAGCGCCAGGCCGAATTGGCCCGCATGCTCGACCACGGCATCCAGGTCTCGAACACCCCACTCCGGATCGTGACGGCGTAGCATATCGTCGAATGACTGATTGCTGACCGCGGTGTGCCGGCCATTCCGTTTGAACGGCCCATAGAAATACAGAACACCATCCGGTGATATTCGGGTGGCGGCGCCTTGGATCAATCCTTCGCAAGCATCCCAGGGCGCAGTGTGGATGAGGTTGATGGCAAGCATGCCGACCAGGTCTCCGGCTCCATGGGGGAGATCCCAGACGTCCGCGGTCACGTCGAGCGCAATTGGGGGCAAGAGATTCGGATGCTTCGAGAGTTGCCGCCATGCCGCGACGCTGGCGAGGGCGTCGACGTCGAGATCGCTCGGCTGCCAGATGAGCTCGGGAAGGCATTCCGCGAAATGGACGATGTGCTCGCCGCTGCCGCTCGCCAGTTCAAGGACGGCGCCTGACTGCGGCAGTACGTCGCGCAAGACATCGAGGATCGGATTGCGGTTCCGCTGGGTGGCCGGCGCATGGAGCCGTGCATCGCCGCGGCCGATTTCATCCATGTATTGCGGTCCCTTCATCGGCTGATTGGTCGCGCTACTCAGCCCAGCCGGATCTCTTGCCTAGATCGCGCATGATGTCTCTCACCATAGTCATCGCCAACTCCCTGGGCGTTCCGGCTGGCAAGCGCTTATCGTAGAGCGTCCGCAGCAAGAAGCGGTCTACGCGGGTGAGTTCTGCGTGGTTTTCCCGGTCATTGAATAGTGACGGGCTAACCTCCGGATCGTCGTTTGGAAATCCCAGTGATTGGGCCATTTCTTCGAGCAGGCAGTGCTCAAGTTGGGCGAATGTGTTGGCGCGATTGATGACGATCATCGATTTGAAGTAGTAGCCATCCTGAAGGTTATAGGCGAGGAAGTAACACCGGGCGTTGCTCGCCACCTTGCGAACGGCGTCAACATTCTTCTCGATCATGAGACCCGCCTCCACCATCTTGTCCGGTTCGGCAAACCAGAAGATGAGGTGCTCGCCGGGGTCTCTCGCTCCGATTTCCCGAAACTTCAGGCCGGTATCGAATGACAGAGCTTTCGCGTGCTTTTGGATGACGGGCCGGAACGTCTCAATCGACTTTTTATTGCCGCCAATTTTGTAGCTGAGCGTAGATTTGGGTTTCCACTTTCGAATGAACGGCGTCTTGCCGATGTCTTCGAATTCCGACCCGAACGCGATGATTTCAAAAAACCTGACCAGGCGATCGACACGCATCTTGTCCTGCGCAGCGACGGGTGCCGCTCCGGCGGTCGCGGCAAGGCACACGACTATTGCTGCAAGCAGCACATTGGAAAAACGCTTCATGAATGGCGTCACTGTCCGTAGAGGTTCTGTGGATCGATTTCGACCTCCGCGATGGTTTCGAGGTTGCCATCGCGCACGGCCGTGAAAAAGCAATTGCGCCGGCCTGTGTGGCAGGCCACGCCTTTTTGGTCGACCTGCAGCAGGAGCGTGTCGCCATCGCAGTCGACCCGCATCTCCTTGAGGGCTTGTGTCTGTCCGGATGATTCACCTTTGCGCCAAAGTGCCGAGCGGGAGCGTGACCAATAATGTACTTCCCCCGTGGCGAGGGTGCGTCCCACTGCTTCACGATTCATCCAGGCCATCATCAAGACTTCGCCCGAATCATGTTGCTGGGCGATGGCTGGGATGAGGCCATTCGAGTCGAATGTGATCACCTCGAATATCTCCGGGTCGAGCGTGTTGATTTTGGCGTCCTGCATGCATCACCTATCGCATGTCTTCGGGCTAGGCGGGCACGGTGTTCGCCCGCCCGCTGGCACTTAATGATATGGGTTCGAACGACTCAATTCTCTAGCGCGCGGCACTAAGCCGTTCGAATCCTTCCTCAAGATCGGCGATGAGATCGTCGGAGTCCTCCAGGCCGGCGTGATAGCGCAAAGTGGGGCCGGCTGGATCCCAAGTTGTTGCCGTACGGAAATTTTCCGGCTGGGTCGGCAACACCAGACTTTCGAACCCGCCCCAAGACCCGCCCATGCCGAAGTAGTGATAACCGTCCAGCATGGCAGCGATCGCCTTCTTTGGCGTTTCCTTCAGAACCACGCCGAACAGGCCGGAAGCGCCTTTGAAGTCCCGTTTCCACAAGTCGTGTCCGGGATTGCTGGGCAATGCCGGATAGAGCACGCGGTCGACTTCAGGCCGGGCCTCGAACCAGTTCGTGAGCTTGAGGGCGGTTTCCTGGTGCCGCGCCAGCCGCGCAGACAGCGAACGGAGGCCCCGTTGCCCGAGGTAGCAATCGTCGGGACCAACTGTCATGCCGAGAGTCCAGGCACTGTCGCGTATTTGAGCGAAATGCTCATCCCGCGACGAGACCGTTCCCAGCATCGCATCCGAGTGGCCGACGATGTATTTGGTCGCCGCCATGATCGAGATATCCACGCCGAATTCCAACGGCTTGAAATACAATGGTGTGGCCCAGGTGTTGTCCATCATCGTGATGATGCCGGCTGCCTTGGCGATTTTGGTGATCGCTGGGATATCCTGCATCTCGAAGGTCTGTGATCCCGGGGCCTCCAGATAAATCACACGTGTGTTGTCCTGGATCAGATCGGCGATGCCACCACCAATGGTCGGGTCGTAGAATGTTGTCTCGACCCCTATCCTGGTCAGCAGTGTGTCGCTGAATCTGCGTGCCGGATAGTAGACCGCATCGGGCATCAAGATGTGATCCCCCGGGTTGAGGAAAGCGAGTAGGGGCACCGTGATGGCCGCCAGGCCCGACGGCACGGCGATGCATTGATCGGCACCTTCGAACGCCGCCATCGCGTCCTGCAGTGCGAACGTCGTTGGCGTGCCGCGACGGCCGTAGATAATGGTCCCCGGTTCATCGCGCGTTTCCCGTGCGTGCTCCCAGGATTCCAGCGTCGGAAATAATACGGTCGAGGCGTGATAGACTGGCGGGTTGACGATCCCATGATTGTCGAAAGGCTTCCTGCCGGCATGAACTATGGTGGTGTCGTCCTTCATGGTCCTCGCTGCTTTCCTGTCAGTGTGCGGGGGGTGCGTGTGTTCGGCGCCATGATGTCATCTCGAATCGCATGGCGCCAGACGTGCAAATTGGCATCCGAAATTCACGCGTCGGCTAAGTCCAAGTTGTTGGTGAAACGTCCATAATCGCCTATTGGGGGAATATTTGAGTTGTGTTACGGTTTAAAAAATAAGCTGCCGCGATGGGCGATCTAATGCCTTCGACGAGCGGTTCACACAAGCTTCTGGCGCATGTTCATTTGCATGGGGCATGTGCCACAACAGGGGAGACGAAAATGCAGTACAAAATGGTATTTGCCTCTGCGGCGCTCGCCGTAGGGTTTGCGCTTCCGGCGTCAGCCGCCACGATGGATGACGTCAAGGCCAAGGGTCATGTTCAATGCGGCGTGAGTCAGGGCCTGCCGGGATTCTCGAATCCCGATCAATCCGGTAATTGGACCGGTCTCGACGTCGACGTTTGCCGGGCCGTTGCGGCCGCAGTCTTCGGCGATGCGGACAAAGTGAAATACACGCCGCTGTCCGCAAAGGAACGCTTCACGGCTCTGCAATCCGGTGAGGTTGACGTCCTGTCGCGGAACACCACCTGGACGTTGACGCGTGATACCGCGCTCGGCCTTGATTTCGTCGGGGTCAACTTTTACGACGGACAAGGTTTCATGATCCGCAAGGACATGGGCATCGACAGTGCCACAAAGCTCGATGGCGCCAGTGTCTGCGTGAACATCGGTACGACCACCGAACTCAACATGGCTGACTACTTCCGTGCCAATGGCATGAAGTATGAGCCCGTCGTGTTTGAAAAAGCCGATGAAGTCGTTGCCGCATATGACGCCGGCCGCTGCGATGTATACACCACGGACCGTTCAGGTCTCGCCGCCCAGCGCGTGAAGCTGAAAGATCCGAAGGCTCACATGGTTTTGCCTGAGACCATCTCTAAAGAGCCGCTTGGTCCCGTCGTCCGTCATGGCGACAACCAGTGGGGCGATATCGTACGCTGGTCGCTGATCGCAATGATTCAGGCTGAAGAAATGGGCCTGTCGTCCAAGAACGTCGACGACATGCGCAAATCCTCGACCGATCCCGCGGTAAAGCGGATTCTTGGTACTGAAGGCGACATGGGCAGTATCATGGGTCTTCCGAACGATTGGTCCTACAACATTATCAAGCAGGTCGGGAATTACGGCGAAGTTTACGCGCGCCACGTTGGCCCGAGCACGGCGATCGGTTTGGCCCGCGGGCCAAACGAGCTGTGGAACAAGGGCGGGTTGATGTACCCGATGCCGGTCCGCTAGAGCGGATAAATATTTAGTTGCCCAGGGCATGTCTGGTTTGCGCCAGGCATGCCCTGTTTCTTTTTGCGGGCGTAATGAGCATGGGACATGGCCGTAAGTAGTGATGTCGGTGGCGCACCGGCGCGTGCGTCAATCTGGAACGATCCCCGAGTTCGGGCCGTTGTCTTTCAAGTGCTCGTCTTGGGTGGGATCGTGTTGTTCGGGGTCTATATCGTCAACAACACGCTCGTGAACATGGAAAGCCGGGGGATCTCCTCGGGCTTCGATTTCATGGGCCGGACCGCCGGTTTCGACATCGGGATGACGCTCATCCCCTACGATGAGGCATCTTCCTACGGCCGTGCCTTTTTCGTTTCGCTACTGAATACCTTGCTGGTGGCGGCCATCGGCATCGTGGTTACCACGATTCTCGGTTTCGTCATCGGCATCGCCCGCCTCTCCAGTAATTGGCTCGTCTCAAAACTGGCAGAGGTCTATATCGAGATCATCCGTAATATCCCGCTGCTGCTGCAGATTTTCTTTTGGTATTTTGCGGTGCTGCGCACCCTGCCGTCGCCGCGACAAAGCATCGAACTTGCAGGTTCGTTCTTCCTCAATCTTCGAGGATTGTTCGTGCCGAAACCGGTCTTGGAACCGGGATTTTCGGCGATACCGATCGCCTTGCTCATCGGTATGGTGGCCGTCGTGTTTATCGCGCGTTGGGCCAAACGGCGGCGTGAGGCCACGGGCCAGCCATTTCATACCGTTGTAGTGTCGATCGGTATTTTGATCGGACTGCCTTTACTGGCCGGCTTGGTGACGGGTTTCACCATGTCATGGGATTACCCGGTATTGAAAGGGTTCAATTTCCGGGGTGGAATGACCCTGATCCCGGAGTTGGTCGCGCTGGTTATTGCGCTGTCCATCTACACCGCAGCTTTCATCGCCGAAGTCGTGCGTTCGGGAATCCAGGCGGTCAGCCACGGACAGACGGAAGCGGCCGGTTCACTCGGCCTGCGGCCCGGGCCGACGCTGCGTCTGGTCATTATCCCGCAGGCGTTGCGAGTGATCATCCCGCCGCTCACCAATCAATATCTCAATCTGACCAAGAATTCGTCATTGGCCGCGGCGATCGCCTATCCCGATCTGGTCCTGGTGTTTGCCGGCACGGCGCTGATGCAGACCGGCCAGGCCGTCGAAATCATTGCCATTACGATGGCCGTGTACCTCACGATCAGCCTTGTCATCTCGGCGGTCATGAACTGGTACAACAATAAAATGGCTTTGGTGGAGCGTTAGACCGTGACAGACGCAACGCCAACCATGGATCAAAGCTCGGATTTGCCGCCACCCGCGTCCACCGTCGGTGTCGTCGGGTGGATGCTGCAGAATTTGTTCTCCACTTGGTACAACACCGTACTGACCGTTCTGGGTGTCTGGATTGTGTGGGTGGTCGTTCCACCCTTCGTTACATGGGCGTTTCTGGAGGCGAATTGGACCGGCACCACCCGCGAAGCCTGCACGGGTGAAGGCGCGTGTTGGGTGTTCATCAAAGAGTGGATTGGCCAGTTTATTTACGGCCGTTATCCAATTGAGGAGCGTTGGCGGATCAATTTTGGTGCCGTCATCCTCGTTCTGTCTGTGGCGACCCTGGTCATCCCGCGATTTCCCTACAAGCTGTGGACGTCGGTATTTCTTCTGCTCGGCTACCCGATTATCGCGTTCTTCCTGTTTTCGGGTGACGCTTTCGGGCTGGAATGGGTTGAGACTTCGGCATGGGGCGGACTCTTCCTGACGTTGGTCATCGCCGTCATCGGGTGCGTGCTGGCGCTGCCCATCGGCGTCGTGCTGGCCTTGGGCCGACGCTCGGATATGCCGGTCGTCCGCGCGATCTGCGTCGCCTTCATTGAATTATGGCGCGGGGTGCCGCTCATCACCGTGCTGTTCATGGCGTCAGTCATGTTCCCGCTTTTTGTTCCAGAAGGCTTGACCATCGACAAGCTGCTGCGCGCCTTGATCGGCGTGATGCTGTTCCAGGCGGCCTACCTGGCCGAGGTTATTCGCGGTGGTCTTCAGGCAATCCCCCGGGGGCAGTACGAAGGCGCACAAGCCCTTGGACTCAACTACTCGAAAATGATGGTTCTCATCATCCTGCCGCAGGCGCTGAAGCTCGTGATTCCGGGGATCGTGAACTCCTTCATCGCATTGCTGAAGGACACCACGCTCGTCCTGATCATCGGGCTATTCGACTTTCTCGGCATGATCCAGTCGGCGGGGACCAATCCCGACTGGCTCGGCTTTGCTGTTGAAGGCTACGTTTTCGCCGCATTCGTTTTCTGGATGATGTGCTTTAGCATTTCACGCTACAGCCAACACCTTGAGCGTAAGCTGCATACGGGTCACTGAGTAAGCCGGTTCATCAGAGAAATGGATTGTCGTCATGAGTAATGCGCAATTGGAGACCAGCCCGACCGCCGAAGAGGGCGTCGCCATTCAGATGATTGGCGTTCATAAATGGTACGGTCAATTCCATGTCCTCAAGGACATCAACCTTTCCGTGGATCGTCAGGAGAAGATCGTCATTTGCGGACCTTCGGGCTCAGGCAAGTCGACGCTGATCCGTTGTATCAATCGCCTCGAGGAACATCAGCGCGGCCAGATCGTTGTCGAAGACATCGAGCTGACGAACGACCTGAAGAAGATCGACGAAATTCGCTGCGAAGTGGGCATGGTGTTCCAGCACTTCAATCTTTTCCCTCATCTCACGGTACTGGACAATCTGACTCTGGCACCAATGTGGGTCCGCAAAATGCCCAAGGCCGAGGCGGAAGATGTTGCGATGAAGTTCCTCACTCGGGTGAAGATCCCGGAACAGGCGGAGAAATTTCCCGGGCAGCTGTCCGGCGGTCAGCAGCAGCGCGTCGCGATCGCCCGGTCGCTTTGCATGAATCCCAAGATCATGCTGTTCGACGAGCCGACGTCGGCGCTCGATCCGGAGATGATCAAAGAAGTGCTCGACGTCATGGTCGACTTGGCGGAAGAAGGAATGACCATGATCGTCGTCACGCATGAGATGGGATTTGCGAACCGGGTGGCGGACCGTGTCATCTTCATGGACGGGGGCGAGATTATCGAGCAGGCCGACCCCGAGACATTCTTCAATAGTCCAAAAAGCGAGCGGACCAAATTGTTCCTCAGCCAGATCCTGTCTCACTAAAACAAACGCCCCACCCCAACCCTTCTCCTACCAGGGGGAGGGAGTAAAAAATCATACCCAAAAGATAGATTGAATCCTCCACCCTCGAACGAGGGAGTGAGAGGGGGTGTTTGGTGCTCTTATTGAGCGGGGCGGAACTCCGCCTTAACCTGTTTCTTCGACCCGTTCCTTTAGATCACGATTCATCAGCGTGAAGAGTCGTTCGGTCTCCGCGAGCGTTTTCTTGCCCATCATGGCTGAAAGAAATCCGTCGAATTGTTCGCCATGGCGCACGTGGCACCCGTTCGTGGTTGCTTCCAAACGAAACCAATGTTCTGAAGCAAAAATATTCACGGAAATCACTTTTTCGTACCAGCGCAGCTCCTGATTTGTCGTGACGCGTGTGAGAAGTGGTTTCTGGTAGGACGTCCGCCGTCCGGGCAAGGCCAATGTCAGTTTTACGCGAGCGCCTTCCTCGAGCTCCCCCTCGATCCCCGGCATGATCCGATTCCATTGAGGCCATTTTTCGAAATCAGCCAGCACCGACCACACCTGCTCGGGACTGGCTTCGATTAGAGTTTCTGCCTCGATCATTTTCATTTGCGGTTGACTATATGTTTGGATCGAGCATCACGGATTCCTGGGCGTACACCTGAAATCCCAGCTTTTGGTATAGCGGCAGGGCGCGAGGGTGATCCTCGGTACAGGTATTCACCCATACGCGGTCTGGACCATAGGACCAGGCCTGGTGGATCGACCAATCGAGAAAATACTTCCCGAGCCCGCGGCCGATGAAATCTGGAACAAGGCCGAAATAGGCAAGTTCGACATCCGGCTCCTTCCGGCGGTCGAATTCTGCGTATCCGGCCGGAACGCCACCCACGTAAAGGACGTAAATCTCAACCAGTTCGTCTTGGACAATGCTGCCCAGTTCGTCTTCGTTCATGTGTTTGCGGTTGACCCAGGTCCAGTCCCGACCAACCGCATCGTAGAGATAGAGATAGAATTTCGTCGTCGGCCTCTCAAGCCGCAGCAGGGCAAGCTTTAGGGGCGGGGCAGGGACCGTCGGCGTATCGGGCGGTGTAAACATCTCGAGATAAGTGACCGTGGTTTTGATCAAGGGGAAATTCTTACCGTCCGATGGGATTTCCTCGACCGGCTGTGGTGTACCATCGAGGCGCCGTCCCATGACCGTGCGGGACTCCTGCTGATAACCCAGGCGCCGGTAGAATTGAGAGGCCGCCGTGTTCTCGCGGCGAATTATTAATTCGGCCTTGGGGACCTTGCGCTCTTCAAGCCACTGTTCTGCAGCTTTCACAATTTCACGACCCAGTCCTTGCCTTTGATGCCCGGGGGCGACGGCGAGGTAGTAGAGCCAGCCACGATGGCCATCGTGGCCGACCATGATGCAGGCAATCAGTTCGTCATCCGATTCACCGATCAGGATTTCGCCGTGGCCACTGTTCCTGCAGAACGCGATATCTTTGTACGGGTCGTTCCATGGGCGCAACAGGTCGCAGGACTGCCACAGCGTGATGACCGCTGCCTCGTCTCTGGGGCTGAAGGGGCGAACGTCCACGTCTTTTACATCAGGCGCGAGGCCTGTCCGATAGTCAGGTTTCGATGGGGGTGTCGGTGTGACCGCCCCATTCAGTCCATGAGCCATCGTAAACCGCGTAACTCTCATGTCCCAGAAGATGCAGGCCCAATGTCAGGACACAGGCACTCACGCCCGAGCCACATGTCCCGACGGCTGGCCGATCCAAATTCACGCCACCTTCTTCAAACGCCGCTTTGAGCTCGTCAGCAGGCAGGAATTCACCCGTTTCAGGATTGGTGAGTCTGGGGAAGTACACGCAGGAGGAGCCGGGAATGTGCCCGCTTCGAATGCCGGCGCGAGCTTCCGGTTCTGATCCGTCGAAACGACCCGGGGATCTGGCATCGAGGACCTGTTCGTCCTGGGACGCCATGTTGGCTTGCATCTGAGCAAGGGATCGAACCAACTCTGGCCGGAACTTCACGCTGAGCGTGCGCGGCACAGTGCTCACATCACCGACCTCGACAGGCCGATTCTCCTTTTGCCATTTGGCAAGCCCTCCGGAGAGGACGGCGACGTCGTCGTAGCCGAACAGACGGAACATCCACCATGCCCGGCACGATGCCATCATGCTTCCCGAATCGTAGGCGACGATACGAAAGCCGTTACCCAAGCCGAGAGCGCCGACCTTGGCCGCAAAGTCCTCGGCATTCGGGATCATATGGGGCAGGTGATCAGTCTTGTCGCAGATGTCATCTATGTTGAATCGGACCGCGCCGGGTATATGAGCTTCGAGATATTCCGCCTGGAAATCCCGGTTCTGAGGTGGCAGGTTCGAGGAGGCATCGATGATCCCGACCTCTGGATCATCCAGGTGCTGGGCCAGCCACTCCGTTGAGACGAGTGCTTCAGGCTTGGCGTAATGCATACGATGGCCCTCTTCAGGTTGATGAGTGGAGTTCAGGCGAAGGAGAGCGAAACACGCCGGTTTTGCTTGCCCTTGCTCTGGATCTTGTCGACTTTCACGTGACCGATCTCTCCGGTGCGTTGGACGTGGGTGCCGCCACAAGGCTGCAGGTCTTGTCTTTCGATGCGGATAAGACGTACCCGTCCCGATCCTCGCGGTGGCTTGACCGCCATCGTTTTGACCAGGTCGGGTTGTGCATCCAAGTCCTCGTCGGTGATCCATTCTGAGCTGACGGGATGGTCTTCTTCGATGAGTCGGTTGAGATCGGCCGTTATCTGTTCTTTGTCGAGGCTGACCTCGGAGATGTCGAAATCGAGGCGGCCTTTTTCATCGCCGACCTGACCGCCGGTCACCGGGTACGGGACGAGAACCGATAACAGGTGCATGCACGTGTGCATGCGCATCAGCCGATACCGGCGCTCCCAATCGATCTCGACCGTAACCTGGGAGCCCGATTGAATTGCTGGTGCATCCTCTGAAGGTACGTGCAGAACGCCATCCGGTCCGTCATCTTTGATTGCGTTGACGATGATGACCGTCGTGCCATCGCTCGTGGTCAACGTTCCACAATCTCCTGGCTGTCCGCCACCCGTCGGATAGAACACCGTGCGGTCGAGTTGAATGCCTCTGTCGTCCACGGAAGTGACGGTTGCCTCACAGTCCCGAGCGTAGACGTCATCACGGAATACCTGCTCCATCAGCCCTGCGGCCCCCCACCGATGTTCTCTACCCAGTCTGGGTAATCGAACTCTTTTTCCCTGAGGAAGTCGGCGTTGAACAGCTTGCTCTGGTAGCGGTTGCCATAATCACAGAGGACCGTGACAATGGTATGTCCGGGCCCAAGTTCCTTGGCCATTTTCACCGCGCCGCACACGTTGACACCCGAGGAACTTCCCAGAACCAGGCCTTCGTCTTCGATCATGCCGTAAAGATAGGGAATCCATTCCGTATCCGGGATCTGGTATGGGACATCGACTTCCAACTCTTCGATGTTGGCAGTAATGCGTCCTTGTCCGATTCCCTCAGTGATGGAAGATCCCTCCGCCTTTAGCTCCCCGTGGGCATAGTAGTTGTAGAGCGCAGCACCGTTCGGGTCGGCCAAGCCAATCTTGATGTCCTTCTTCTGTTCGCGAAGGAACGCGCTGACCCCTGCCAATGTGCCGCCGGTCCCAATTGAGCATATGAAAGCGTCCACGGTCCCGTCCGTCTGCTCCCAAATTTCCGGTCCCGTCGTCCGGAAATGGCCGTCGCGGTTCGCTGTGTTGTCGAACTGGTTGGCCCAAATAGCGCCGTTGGGCTCGGACTCATTGAGCTCCTCCGCCAGGCGTCCGGAATACTTCACATAGTTGTTGGGGTCACGGTACGGCAGGGTAGGGACTTCACGCACGTCAGCCCGGCACATCCGCAGCATGTCTTTCTTTTCCTGGGTCTGCGTTTCCGGAATAACGATGACCGTCCGGTAACCTCTCGCGTTCCCGACCAATGCAAGGCCAATTCCGGTATTGCCGGCCGTTCCTTCGACGATTACCCCGCCGGGCCGAAGCAAGCCCTTCTTTTCGGCGTCTTCAACGATAAACAGTGCCGCGCGATCCTTAATGGAGCTGCCCGGGTTGAGAAACTCGGCCTTTCCAAGGATCTCGCAACCCGTTTCCTCTGAAAGCTTGCGCAATCTGATGAGGGGCGTGTTTCCGATGGTTCCGGTGAATCCGTCGCGAACGTTCATGATGCTCTATGTGTTGTGGGCCCACTCAGCTCCGGCCGGACGCCGGAATCAGGCCAAGAACTGTAACGACGCCCCGCATCAGCTTCAAGGCTGCCGGGTGGATCGCTTACTGCTTCACTCGTTGTCAAATGGCAGGGTTCACGCCTTTCGCCGGGCCGAGAAGCGCCATGCGGAAGCGGTCCTTGAGGTGGGCACCGTCACGCGGCGGTAGAATGAGCGGTGGCTCTTCGGCACGGATTTTGATATCGAAGAATATCGGCCCTTCGCCCTCCAGGATTGCCGGGGTGGCCTGATCGAATTCATCCGCATCGTAAATCGTTGCCGCCTGTTCGAACCCGCAGGCATGCGCTACCTCCGCGAGGTTGACGGGACCGGCCGTATGGGTGGCCTGCATTCCAGTCTCGCCGTAACGCTCGTTATCGAGAACGATGATTGAAAGGTTCGGCGGACGCTGCAATGCGATGGTGGCGAGCGAACCCATTCCCATGAGCATGTCACCGTCACCGGTGATGACGAGGACCCGGCGATCGGGCTGGGCCAATGCAAGCCCCAGTCCGATCATTGCTGCCCCGCCCATGGCGCCCCACAAGGGGTAGTTAAGGTCACGGTCGCCGACAGCCGTGATGTCCCATGCGGGGGCTCCCAGACCTGCGACGATTAGCAGATCGTCCAGATCCTTAATCAGATGTTCGACGACTTCGCGCCGGCGCAGGGGATATCCTTCTGAGCGATTGCGATCCCACATATCAGTTGCTCTCCGCCGGCGCGAATGCTTTGGAGCCGATCAGGCGCTGCGAAATCAGCACCGCGACCATCTGGTTGGCCTCGAATGCGGTACGGCCACCCGCGGCTATCGTTTCGGTCGTCATTTCGGCATCCTCGAGTTCGTGGACCTGAAATCCGGATAGCTTGAGGATGGCGGCAGCATTCTGGCCCATGGGCAGTTGCCACGGGTTCGCCTCGCCCCACTGTCCGCGCATGGTGATCAGGGTCAGCAGGGGATAGCGACCCACGCGCAGGGTGGAGAACATGTTCACGCAATTGCCGATGCCGCTTGACTGCATCAGTAGTACGCCGCGTTCGCCACCGAGCCAGGTTCCGGCCAGCATTGCCACCCCGTCCTCTTCGGTCGTCAATGGGACCGCGCGCATTCCATTATCATGGAGGCACATCTCTATGAGGCGTGTGTGACCGGCGTCCGGCACATAGGCTACTTGACGTACGTCGAGCGCTTTAAGGGCAGCGAAAATATTATCGGGCCAGGTGGCTGGTGTCTCGGTCATCGATCCTCCAATCGGGCCACGATGCTAGAGCAAATTTTGTTAGCTTGGAATGGTAGACAGCACGCGCCGTCGTGCTATGAGTCCGCGCAATTCCTGGCAACATTTAAGAACCGAGTTTTCAGATGAACCTTGGCCGTTTTCCTCGCCTTCATTTCGCCCATCTGCCCACACCGCTTGAGCTGCTTCCCAATCTCACGAAGGAGCTCGGCGGCCCCAGTATCTATATCAAGAGGGACGACGCGACAGGGCTCGCAACCGGCGGTAACAAGGCCCGGAAGCTTGAATTCCTGATGGCCGACGCGGTCGAGAAGGGCGCCAACACGATCATTACGCAGGGCGCGACACAGTCGAACCATTGCCGGCAGACTGCTGCCATCGCGACCAAGCTGGGAATGAAATGCGAGGTGTTGCTGGAGAACCGTACGGGCAGCCAGGACCCCGACTTCACGCAGTCCGGCAATGTATTTCTCGATCAGATGTTCGGCGCGACCATCCGTCACTACCGCGGCGGTACCGATATGGACGGCGCGATGAATGATGTGGCCGAAGGGATCAAAAATGACGGCGGCACGCCCTACATCATACCTGGCGGCGGCTCGAACCCGATTGGTGCTCTTGGCTACGTCAGTTGCGCGGTTGAATTGCTGAATCAAGCGAGTGAGCAGGGTCTTCGCATCGATCACGTCGTTCATGCCACCGGCAGCGCTGGGACACAGGCCGGGCTCGTAACCGGTCTCGACGGCAGCTCCAGTGGAGTTCCGGTTCTCGGAATTGGCGTCAATGCGCCGAGGGAGGCACAGGAGGAGAAGGTCTACGACTTGGCCTGCCGCACGGCGGACATGCTGGACACCGGCATAGAGATCAAGCGTGAGCGGGTGGTCGCAAATTGCGATTATGTGGGCGGTGGGTACGGTGTTCCAACCGAGGGAATGGTCGAGGCCGTGACGATGCTGTCCCAACTCGAGGCCATCCTGCTGGACCCCGTTTATACCGGTAAGGGGATGGCGGGACTGATCGACCTCGCGCGACAGAGCCATTTCACCAAGGACGAAAACGTCGTCTTCATCCATACCGGGGGCAGTGCGGGTTTGTTCGGCTATCGCGGCGCCTTTACCGACACATTTGCCGCGGATGCCTAAGCGAAGGAAATTCGATGACCGTTCTTGACTGGAACCATCAGTACGCCGATCTGCCGGGCCTCAACGTGCATTACGTCCGGCACGGCAAGGGCGTGCCCGTGATTCTGCAGCATGGCTGGCCCGAATTCTGGTACGTCTTCCACAAGAACATTCCCGAACTCGCCGAACATTTCGACATCATCGTGCCTGACCTGCGCGGATTCGGAGACTCCGGCAAACCGGGTGGAACGCCGTCCATCGACGACTACGTGGCCGATCTGAAGGCTTTCGTCGATTACCTCGGGCTGGATCGTGTCGGTATCGTCACCCACGATGTCGGGCCATGGATCGTCCAGCCTTTCGCCCGCCAAAATCCTGATCGCGTCAGCGGAATATTCTTCTTCGATTGTCCCTACGCAGGTGTCGGAGATCGCTATTACGCTCCCGATCACATCAAGGAAGTCTGGTATCAGACGTTTCACCAGATGCCTTTCGCAGCCGACATGGTGGGGTCGAGCTGGGAGAACTGCCGCGCCTATTTCGCTTACTTCCTGGCTCATTGGGCCCACGACCCGCATGCCTTCGACGATGATCTGGACGCCTGGGCCGATAACTACATGAAACCCGGCAACCTCCAGGGTGGGTTTGACTGGTACGTCGCGGCTCAGCAGATGCGCATGCGGTTTATACGGGGAGATGTTTCCGATTTGACACCGATTACCGTGCCCACATGTGTCCGCTGGGGAGAGCGCGATCAGGTCATCAAAGCTGAATGGCGCGATCGGATGGGTGAGTTCTTCACGAACATCGATGTTGGTCTGATGGAGGGCGTGGGACATTTCCCTCACTACGAAGCCCCTGATCGGGCGAATGCCGAGATCATTAAATTCTTCAGTGGGTTGGCGGGTTAATTCCCGGTGCAATAGACATAAAGACACACACCCGCCACTTAACCTCCTTCCGTAAAGAGGGGGGATCACTTGAATGGTTTCGTGTTTATCCCCCTTCCCCTCGATGGGGGAGGGTTGGGGTGGAGGCCGTTCACATTCCGGTATTAGCGGAACAAGGGCATATTGGCCCGCACCAAGCTCCGCTGAATCTTATGCCCAACACTCGCGCATTTCGTCCCTATGAAGTGCTAGCCACTGCAGCGCGACGACGGTATGGCTCACGACGATGCGTCCGTTGTCGAGCATTCCCAGCGCTTCGCCAAACGGGCATGAGAAGACGCGAATGTCCTCATTCTCATGGTCGAGCCCATGAATACCGCCCGCGTTTGTCGCGTCAACGCGCGCAACGAAGATTGAAACGTGTTCGCTAAAAACGCCAGGTGATGCGTACATCAGTTGGATGTTCCGCAAATCCAAGATCTCGAGTCCCGCCTCTTCGTTGGTTTCCCGTCGTGCCACCTCCTCCAGGGATTCGTCTTCTTCGATCAGACCCGCCACGCATTCGATCGACCACGGATCGTGTCCGCCGACGAAGATGCCGGGCCGGAATTGTTCGATGAGGACGACGGTGTCATGCTTGGGATCGTAGGGCAGTACCGCAACTGCATGGGCACGCTCCATTACTTCGCGGGTCAATTCACCGCTCCAGCCCCCAGCAAACAGTTTGTGCCGGAACCGATAACGGTGAACCTTGAGATGTCCTTGATACAAGGTCTCACGCTCAATCACGTCGACGTCGCTACGCTTTCCCACCATTCCTGAAAATCCGATCTTTATGTGCCGTGGCGCGGCACCATAGGTCATGCGAAATGGTGATCCAAACGCTTCCCGGATTTTGTCTCGCAAGAACGTTGCGACAGTATTTCCCAACCTACTACTATTCATCCGCTACAGGGAGGAAGACGAATGGGAAGCACGGTTCGTGGCTACGCTGCGACGACGGATCGCTCGCGTGGGTGGTTACGTTATCTCTACCGCAAGGCGACCACGCCGGATAACTGGGACAAGGACGGCCAGCCGCACCCCCATTGGGACGGCGTGTCTGGTGAGCCGCGGCGCTCGTGGCATCGCTTCGATCTGCAGGACTCCGCGCAAGGCATGGCCGTCATGGCCGACACCACGCCCGCATGGCGCGAGGTCTACGGCACCATTCTCGATGAGCTGGTCGCGCGCTTCACGGGTTACTGGGCGGCCAAGGATTGGCTCGATCAGATCGGTGACGATCCCCGGCGCGAGCAATATCCCGACGAATGGTACGAGACGCTGATCCCCGCAACGCTCCGCGGCAAATACGACGTGCCAGGCTGGACCGCCAACGGCGTCGAGCCCTGGGGTCTGCAGATGGACCCCATCGCCGCCGACGGCAATCTTTTCTACAGGGGGTTCTTCCTCATCAATCTCGGCTTGCATCTCTACGTCACCGGCGACGAGAAGTGGAACGAGCCCTTTGAGGTGGCTCGGGGTGGCGAAGGCCCGTACACCTGGACGCACTCCCGCATCGCGCAGTTCCTGGCCAACCAGTGGTCGGGCCGGCCCGAGGGGTGCCACTGTGAGAATACCAAGATCTGGCCATTGTGAATGTCCGCTGCGGGCCTCGGTCTGAGGCTCCATGACACCCTCTACGGCAGCGACCACAACCGCGTCTTCCAAAACTGGTGGGAGTACGCGAAAGAGCACTACATCCCCATCCACGGCGGAGAAGTCGTGGGATCGATGACGATGTACTACGATCCGATTCTCGGCGTCCATATGCCGAGCAATCACGAACCTTTCCAGAAATTCGGTACCGCGCAACTGATCCAGGCCTCGCAGCCCGATGATGCGCGCGTTCTCGTCGAGGCCGCTTTCGATCAGCTCGGCTGGCGCGAGGGTGTGCCCATTGAGGAAAAGGGCGGCAATCCGCGTGAGACGATTATGGGCATGGTCTATGCCCGCGAATATGGTGATGAAGCGTTGTATGGCAGGCTGAAGGCGTATGCCGAGGAACATCACGATCCGACCTGGGACGAGGCGAGCGGTGAGTTCTACTGGAAGTTCGGGCTGGATGAACCTTACCCACGGGGTCAATTCAATGCCGCGGCTGCTCTCGCCGAAGTCATGACTGAAGGAGCTTGGGGCCGGCTCCTCACGGAGCCGAATCTGCGCAAGTTCGTCGAGCCTACGGTAACGGATGTCGATTTCCCGAATTTCTGTCTGTCGCAGGCGGTATACGACGTTGATCGGAGGAGTCTGATCATTGCGTCGGACAAAGGGGCCCCCAGTGCGGCGGGTCAGCCCACGACATTCCGTATCACCAACGTCGATCCCGAACGCTGCACTGTCGTTGCCGACGATGAGGTATCGAGCGATTGGCGTGCGGTTGACGGGGATATCGAGGTGTCGACCTCGGTGGGCGAGCACACCTTCGTCGTGCGAATGCACTGAATTGACGGTGGTCAAGAAGCGTAGTGCTCATATCTGAGTGAAAGGGAATTCATTGGATGGGAAGTTCAGTTCGGGGATATGCGGAAACGTCGGATCGCTCCCGCGGCTGGCTTCGTTACCTTTACCGCAAGGCGACGACGCCGGATAATTGGAACAGGGACGGCCAGCCGCATCCGCACTGGGACAATGTCTCGGGCGAACCGCGGCGGTCCTGGCATCGCAAGGACCTGGAGGATTCCTGCCAAGCCGTAGCCATCATGGCGGATACGACCCCGGCCTGGCGCGAGGTTTACGGCACCATCCTCGATGAGCTCATTGTCCGGTTCACCGGTTACTGGGCGGCCCAGGATTGGCTCGAACAGATCGGCGATGACCCGCGCCGCGAGCAGTACCCGGAAGAATGGTACGAAACGCTGATCCCGTCCGTCCTGCGCGGCAAATATGACGTGCCCGGCTGGACCGCCAATGGGGTCGAGCCTTGGGGCCTGCAGAATGATCCGATCGGCGCAGACGGTTACCTGTTCTTCAAGGGCTTCTTACTCGTCAACCTCGGCCTCCACCTGTACGTGACGGGTGACGAGAAGTGGAACCAGCCCTTCGACATGGTGCGCGACGGCGAAGATACCTTCACCTGGACGCACTCGCGGATCGCGGAATTTCTCTTCAATCAATGGTCCGGGCGGCCCGAGGGGTGCCACTGCGAGAACACCAAAATCTGGCCCGTGTGAATGGCCAGCGCGGGCCTCGGTCTGAGGCTCCATGACTCTCTCTACGGCAGCGACCATCATCGCGCATTCCACATGTGGTGGGAGTACGCCAAGCAGCATTACATCCCGATTCGGGGCCAGGAAATCGTCGCGCCGATGACGTCGTACTACGATCCGATCCTTGGCGTGCACATGCCGGCCGAGGGGGAGCCGGCGGTGAGTCTCATGCTTGCGCAATGGCTGCTGCCTACGAAACCCGACGAAGCGCGCGTACTGGTGGATTGGGCCATCGATCGAATCGGCTGGCGGTCCGATGAGGCCATGGAAAATCAGGGTGGCAAACAGCTTGCCCAGCGCGAGTTGATTTACGGCATGATGTTTGCCCGCGAATACGGAGACGGCGCGCTGTTATCAAGGCTTAGCGCCTATGCCGAGGCGAACTACGAACCGACCTGGGATGAAGCGACCGGTGAATTCACATGGGGATTCGGTCTGAACGAAACGTATCCGCGTGGCCAGATCAATGCGATGGCGGCCATGGCGGAAGCGCTAAGTGAAGGTGCCTGGCAACGGCTGTTCGCCGAACCGAACCTGCACAAGTTCATTGAGCAAACCGTGACGGGCGTGGACTTCCCGAACTTCTGCTTGACCCAGGCGGTGTACGACGTCGACCGGCGCAGCCTGATCATCGCTTCTGACCGTGGTGCCCCGGCCGCAGCAGGTCAGCCCACGACGTTCCGAATCACCAACGTCGACCCCGATCGCTGCACTGTCGAGGCGGATGGCGTAGTGTCTGACGATTGGCGGGTTGTTGACAGGAACATCGAAGTCTCGACCACGGTCGGCGAGCATTCCTTTATCGTGCGGATGAACTGATCCCGGAATCGTCCGACGGAGGACAGACTATGGCGCGCAAGATCAATCTCAACTCGGACATGGGTGAATCGTTTGGGCGTTACACGCTGGGCAACGATGAGGCGCTGATGCCGCTGCTGACGGCCGCGAACGTTGCCTGCGGTTATCATGCTGCGGATCCCGCAACCATGCGATCGTCCATACGGCTTGCCAAGAGGCACGGCGTCGGCGTTGGCGCCCACATCTCCTACCCCGACCTCGTGGGGTTCGGCCGGCGCGACATGATCCTGTCGCGTGAAGAAGTGGCCGACATCACCGTTCATCAGATCGGCGCGCTCTGGGGGTTCTGTCAGGCCGAGGGCGTGCCGCTGGAACACGTGAAGGGCCACGGGTATTTGGGTTTGAAATCATGGGCCGACGAGATCACGCTGGGCGGCATCATCGATGGCATGTTGAGCGTCGACCCGAACCTTATCCTCCTGACGACGAACCCGTTCGCGATTGATCAATGTCAACAAGCTGGCATTCCTTATGTTGCCGAAGGCTACGTCGATCTCGACTTCACGCCGGATGGAAAGGTGATGATCGAGAAGGAAAAACTGGCACGCGATCCCGCTGCGATGGCCGATAAGGCGATGGAGCTATTTGAGAAGCAACAGACTCTGGCCGTCGATGGCTCGTGGATCGAGATGCCGACGCAATCCATCTGTATCCACGGTGATGGGCCGAATGCACCAGAGATCGCAAACGCTCTCAGAGACCGTTTCAAAGCCGAAGGGGTTCAGATCGTCGGACTTCGGGAATTGTGGGATGGAGAGCCGGGGACGGCCCAGGTCGCGGAATAGACGAACGGCCCCCAGCCTATCGCTCTCAACCCTATCGCCCCCGCGCCTCTCGCACCCAGAGGACCATCAAGGTAATCTAGCCGCAACGTTACTGTCACACCGCCCCATTCGTGGGCGAGATTGATCTGGGAGGATCGTATGACCATCGCCTATGGCGAATCGCCACTGTTCACGTTCGCGCTGATCGCGGACTCGCACATGAATCCAGGCGATGAAAATTCATCGCCATTCGAGACCAACGCGCTGGCCAATGGGCGATCGCGCTACGTAATCGAAGCGGTCAACCGCCTCGAGCCCGACTTCGTCATTCACATGGGTGATCTGGTGCATCCGGTGCCCGGCCACCCCACGTTTGGACAGGTCGCGGACGATTTCAACAAGCTCTATGCCAGCGTCAAAGCACCGCTCCATATCATTCCCGGCAACCATGACTGTGGCGACAAGAAGATCTCATGGATGCCGGCCGTCCAGGTGAACGATTCGTTCCTCAAGGCCTATGAGGAACATTTCGGGCCGCACTACAGCTCCTTCGATCATAAGGGTGTCCACTTCGTCCTGATCAATTCGCCCGTTCTCAATTCGGGTCTCGATCTAGAGGCCGAGCAGCGCGCCTGGCTGGAAAAGGATCTGGCTGAAACGGACTGCGAACGCATCCTCTTGTTTACGCACTACCCGCCCTACATCACGGAGCCGGACGAAGAGACGCACTACGACAATATTGATGAGCCGGCGAGAAGCTGGTTGCTCGGACTGATCGACAAGTACGGCATCGAAGCAGTCTTTGCCGGGCACGTGCACAACTTCTTTTACAACCGGCAAGGCGCCACGGAACATTACGTCCTGCCGTCCGTTGCCTTCGTTCGCCATGACTTTGCCGAATTCAACCGGACGCCACCCACTCCCGGCATGGACGGCGGGCGCAACGATTTGCCCAAGCTCGGCTACTTCCTGGTCGAGGTCTATGAGAACGGGCACATCGCCCACAACATCCGCAGCTTTGGCCAGATGCTCGCCGACGGCGAGGCCTTTCCTGAGACTCCGCCGCGCCTGCCGGCTGTGAACAGCCGGGACGATGCGCCGGCTTCGATCGGAATCCAACTTCGTCATCCCTGGAACGAAGTGACGACCATCCCGCACAACTATGCGCTCGATGAATTCATGCGGAAGAAGGTCCGCAACGACTACCCGCTCATGGCCGTGTGGGAGATGGGGATTAAAAAACTTCGCACGCCGGTTGGTGATCTCACCGATGCCGAGTCCTTGCAGCGCATGCGAGACCTGAAGGCGGTGGGCCATGAATTCACGGTGTTCACCTACGGCACACCTGGGCCAAAGACCACAGCCGCGCTGTCGGACTGTCGCGACGCCTATGACGTCATCGAGTTCATCGTGCCTGAAGATGAAGCCGAGGGCGCCGTCGCAACGATCCGAGAGATCAAGTCGAAGAACGATGTCCCGATTTACCTGTCGGCATTGCATTCACTCGCGGCTTCGGCCCACGAAGGCGGAACCTTCAAGCACATGATATCCAGCGGTTTTCCAATCGAGGAACGAGAGCATGTTGCCGAGTTTGTCGCGTCGATAGGTGCCGAAGATCTTATCGACGGCGTTGTCTTCCGTGTGGACCAGGGCATCTCCGCCTGGTCTGGAATTCAGACGGCTCAAGATTTTGCGGCTGCACAAGGCAAACAGGCGATCGTCCATATCCGCTTCGCATCCGACGACATGACGGGCGGACAGATGGACGATCTGGCCACGGCGAGCCGGGTCGCCGAAGCGACTGCCGCTGCGCTGGCCGCCGATCATCTGACCGTGTTTCTCGACACCTTGGTCGATCAGGATCGGGGCTATTTCATTCGAAACGGTCTCTTGGATCGGATGTTTAATCCCCGTCTTGCTTCGTCGATGGTTCGAAATCTCCATGCCGTGCTCAAGGTTGTTGGCGGTGAAATGACGGCACTTGATATCGGCGAGACGTCGGGTGGCAAGGTCGCCGTGCTGCAAGGTGCGGAGGAACAACTCCGGCTGCTTTTGATGTTGCCGGGAGGCGAACTGGATGTCGGAAAGGCGGTCGGTGTGTACGCCGGCGGGACCGATACCGGCGCCGGGAACTGGGTGAACCTGGAGACCGGCGACATCACGTCGTGCACGTGGCGCCAGGACGGTGACCAAGCGGTTTTCGAACCAGTGGTGTCCTGCACCGTGCCGTCACTGCTCATTGCCCATCGTTGATCTGCCGGGCAGCTTCGAATGAACTAGGGGGAAACGCGTGACAGCGGTTACCGACGATATCCCGCCGGGCTTCGAAGAATACTTCCATCCGGGTCCCTTCGGTGAGCTGGTAGGACCGTACTACCACCGGGAGCTACCCGACGGCGGTTTCGTTCGGGCCTTTCGCGCTTTGGAGAAGCACATCAATCAGGTGGGGCTGGTTCAGGGCGGCATGTTGTGTACATTCGCCGATCAGCTGATCACGACTTCACTCATCCGGGCCGGAATCAAGGGTGTTACGGTGAACCTCAACATCAGTTTCATGAATCCGGTGAGGCTCGGTGATTGGGTCGAGGGGACGTCGGAAGTGACGCGTGACGGGAATCGAATTATCTGGGCCCGCGGCGAACTCACGTCGGGTGATAAAACGATACTCACGGCCCAGGGCTTGTGGCAGAAGGTCAGTTTCGGCAAGGACCTCAGTGAGCGGACCGACCAGGACAATTAGAGAGCAGGGAGAAAGCCGATGCGTCTTGAAGGAAGGACTGCGATCATCACCGGAGCCGGCTCTGGTTTCGGCGCGGCGATGGCCACGGAATTCGCCAAGGAAGGTGCCCGCGTCGTTGTCAACGATCTCAACGACAATACCGGCCGGTCCGTCGTCGACGACATCCGAAAAGCCGGCGGTGAGGCGATGTTTCACAAGGCCAATGTCGCGGACGGCGGCGAAGTGAAAGACATGATCGAGGCCGTGACCGACGCCTACGGTGGCTTCAACGTCCTGATCAACAACGCCGGCGTGCCCCAGTGGAATCAACCGCTGACCGAAACTGATGAAGAAACGTTCGACCGTATTTTCGACGTCAACGTGAAGAGCATCTACTTCACCTCCATTCACGGCATCCCGGTCATGAAGAAGGGCGGCGGTGGCGTGATCATCCATACGGCGTCGACAGCCGCGACGCGGCCCCGCGCCGGGCTCGCCTGGTACAACGCGAGCAAGGGTGCTGTCGCCAACCTGACATTGACCATGGCGCAGGAGCTGGCCCCCGATATTCGCGTCAATGCCATCTGCCCCGTCGCCACGGATACGCCCATGCTCGACGACTTCCTGGGCGGCGATCGCGATAAAATCGCCGCCTTTGAAGCGACCGTTCCGATGGGCCGTCTGGGTCAGCCCATGGACGTGGCCCGGTCCGCTGTGTTCCTGGCGTCGGATGACGCGTCATTCCTGACCGGCGTGCTGCTGCCGGTCGACGGCGGGCGTTGCGCGGCCTGACTGGATGACACCTGCACGCGCCTTTCGGGAATTGCTGGACGGTCCCGAACCGCTGGTGGCACCGCAGGTGATGAATCCCTTGGCCGCAAAGCTCGCCGAGCAATCCGGCTTCAAGACGATCTATTTGGGTGGCGGGGTGGTTGGCTACATCAATGGCTTTACCGAGGCCACTCTAACCCTGACCGAATTCATTCAGCTGTCCCTTGATATCCGAACCGCTTGTCCTCTGCCGCTGGTGCTCGACGGCACCTGCGGCTGGGGAGATCCGGTACATCTGCACCGCACCATCGCCATGTGCGAGGCAGCGGGCTTGGCCGGCATCGAGATCGAGGATCAGTTGATGCCCAAGCGGGTCCACCATCACGTCGGTATCGAGCACGCCATTCCACAGGACTTGATGGTTGCAAATATTCGCGAGGCCGCGTCGGCGCGTCGGGATCCGGATTTCGTCATCATCGGCCGGACCAACCAGATCCGCCGCAATCAGCGTGACGATGCCCTGAAGCGGGCCGAGGCCTACAAGGAGGCCGGCTCCGACATGATCTTCGTGCTGGCGCCGACTCCGGAGGACCTGCGGTTCGTCGGCGAACGCCTGCCGCCGCCCCTCATGATGATGCCATTGGCCGGTGGCCTCGCCGCCATGAGCATGTCCCCGGCTGAACTCTATGATCTGGGCTACCGCTTTCTGGTGGATCCCATGACCACGCTGTTCGCCATGCACAAGGCGATGCGCTTGTCGTACGAAGCGATCGCGCGTGGTGAGCCGGATCCGACGCTGGGCGATGACAGCCCGGGTGCTGAACTCGAGAAAATTCACGAGGCCATTGGACTGGAGCGATGGCTTGCCGTGGAGCGCGTTACCATGGGAGAGGGCAAAGAGAATTAGCTCGTCCCGCAAATTGAAGAGGAGGAATTATGGTCAAACTGGTTCGTTGGGGTCCTGCCGGACAAGAGAAGCCGGGCCTGATAGATGCTGAAGGTGGCGTGCGTGATCTTTCGGGAGAGGTCGACGACATCGCGGGTGACGCATTGTTGCCCGAATCGATGAGCCGCCTCGGTGGGCTCGATGCCGCATCTCTACCCAAGGTCGATGGCGATCCCCGCCTCGGTCCCTGCGTTGGTGGCGTCGGTAAGATCATGGCCATCGGTTTGAATTATTCGGATCATGCGGCGGAGGCCGGCATGGACGTGCCGCCCGAGCCGGTGTTGTTCCTTAAGGCCACCAGCTCGATCAGTGGTCCGAACGATCCGGTGATCCTGCCCCGGGGATCGAAGAAGTCCGACTGGGAAGTCGAACTCGCCGCTGTCATCGGCAAGCCGGGCAAATACGTGGATGAAGCGGACGCGTTCGATCATGTCGCCGGATATTGCATTCTCAACGACGTCAGCGAGCGTGAATACCAGATCGAGCGGGCCGGGCAGTGGACCAAAGGCAAGTCCGCCGACACCTTTGCACCAATCGGTCCCTGGCTGGTCTCACGCGACGAGATCGCAGATCCGCAGACGCTCGGACTCTGGTGCGCCGTGAACGGCACCCGCCACCAGGATGGCAACACCGACAAGATGGTCTACGGCGTGGCTCACTGCCTCAGCTATCTCAGCAACATGATGTCGCTTCAATCCGGCGACATCATCTCCACGGGCACGCCACCCGGAGTCGGCCTCGGCTTCAAGCCGCCCATCTTCCTCAAGCCGGGTGATGTGATGGAACTGGGCGTAGACGGCCTCGGCACCCAACGCCAGGAAGTCATCGCCGACGATTAATCGTGCCAGGCACCATTGCTAGGTGTCGCCCACCTTGAGCAGTATCTTGCCGCGGGATTCGCGGGATTCCATGAGTCGGTGTGCTTCGCCTGCCTGGTCGAGTGGCAGGACGCGGTCGACTGCCACGGCCATGCGGCCGTCGAGCGCCCAGCCGGTGAGGTCGGCCCAGCGTCCCCCGAGCTCTTCGCGCGTGCGGATATAGTGCGCCATGTGCGGGCGCGTGAAGAAGATCGAACCGGCCTCCGACAGGTCGAGCGGATTGAGGCTCTCGATCTTGCCCGAGGCGTGGCCGAACAAGACGCAAAGGCCCCTTGGCCGCAGGCAATGGATCGAATCGTAGAACGTCGCCTTACCGACCGAATCGTATACGACATCGACGCCTTTGCCTCCGGTCGCCGCCATCACGGCCTCGCGGAAGTCGACGTCGCGATAGAGGATGGCCGCGTCGGCACCCCGGGACGTGGCGATCTCGGCTTTCTCTGCCGACCCCACCGTGGCGAATACCCGCGCGCCCCGGATCTTGGCAATTTGGATCAAAAGCTGGCCAACGCCCCCGGCACCGGCATGGACGAGGCACGACTGGCCCGGCTCCAGCGGCCAGGCCGAAGTCGCGAGATAATGCGCCGTCGTCCCTTGCGTGATCAGTGCCGCCGCGATATCGAGCCCGAGGTTCTCCGGCACTGGCATGACTACGGCTTCGGGCACCGCGGCAAATTCCGCGTAGCTGCCCTGGATACGGGTGAACGCCACACGGTCTCCCACAGCGACGTGTGACACTGCGTTGCCTACGGCACTGATGTGGCCCGCGCCGTCGATGCCGATGCGCGCGGGGAGGGGAGTCGGATAGGTCGGTGACCGGGCATAGTCGCCGTTGCGTCGGTAGACGTCGGTATAGTTGACCCCCGCGTAAGCCAGTTTCACGATCACCTCGTTGTCTGCGGGTGCGGGTTCGGGAACATCGCGAACCTGAAGCACTTCGATGCCCCCGAAGGCGTCGATTTCCACCACTCTCATGTCTTTGGACCTCAACTCGATTGCATCCGCGAAAATGTAGCGTCACCATAATCTGTTAACAAGTGGGGGGAGAAAAGGCTGCCGAATTGCAGCACTTGTTTATAGTTCCGCCCGATGATCTCCGCCCCCATCGCCATTCATCTGGTCGCGGCGTTGCCGGCACTCGGTATCGGCGCCTTCATGTTGGCTCGACCCAAGGGAACGCCGGTGCACAAGGTGTTGGGCAGGATATGGATCATCCTGATCGTGGTCGTGTCGATTTCCTCCATCTGGATACAGGAGATCCG
>Ga0114999_10001259_pt1 | contig 35416 bp, 37 predicted proteins | sample ArcticOcean_MG_C_3_FD_89820 | JGI IMG/M metagenome (GOLD analysis project Ga0114999, IMG submission 89820) | Marine microbial communities from western Arctic Ocean - ArcticOcean_MG_CB8_126 | ecosystem: Environmental > Aquatic > Marine > Oceanic | place: Arctic Ocean: Canada Basin | collected...
CGAGTGGTTACATTTTTCCCATCCCGCCAGACCTGATGTTTATAATAAGGGCCCGTTCGATGAATCCTTCCATCGACTTCCCGTTGCCGGTACTCCTCGCTCAACCGTCCGTGTTTCATCTGGTTGATAGTGCCCATTTCCTCAAGAATCTCCTGCCGTTTTGCTTCGTAGTTATTCATAAGAAAGCAAAATGACTATTAACTAGACATTTTCAAGCCCAAAATAAAGCGTTTCAGCGATATTGAAAAAATTTGTCCTGCACCCATACAACAATTGTAAGAGCGAGTAGGGTGGGGATTCTCATGAGTGGAATGGAAAAGCTTTTATGATCTTTTTCAAACGAATAAGTTCCGTTAAATCTACGGATCTCTCAACCGTCCTTTTTGGGTTTTTTCTCCAAGCCGCGTCTTCGGACCAAAAATATTTTTAAACCAGGAAATTTCGCTATTTGGTTGGTTCAAACCTCCTCTTTCTGGCAAACCCCGATCTGTGGTATCGGTTCGACTTCCCGCGCTCTTCTTCAACTTCTTCGTCGGTTTTCAGGAAATTCTGTGCGTAGCGTTTCCCGAAAATTCGGAGTGACGGGGTGTCGAAGTGGACAATGTCCTCATTGGGAGTCAGGTCTTCGGAAGTTACAAAATCCACACCGTCCATACTTCGGGCAATTGATTGATGAGCTTTGTCCACCTCTACTCGTTCCGCACTCCAGGGCTTGTCGGCGAACTTGCCCAATTGACCGATGATCACGGGTAAGTCTTTAATTCTCAAGTCACTGCGGAACCGTTTGATCAACTCTGCCAGCTTTTTCTGGTAAACATCCGACAGACCCGGTTTGCAGTCCGATTCTCCTTGATGCCAAAGGATTCCTTTCAGAACACCATCCTTGAGAGCGGATCGAGTACGACTTATCGCATCGTCATAGGGTGGGCTTTTTGTTTGGTGATGATAGCCGCCCGGTTCCCAGCTCGAAATAGGTGAACCGCCACAGGCAGCTGGAATCAGGCCTATGGTTATGTCCGGATTATTTTCTGCCAAAGTTACAGCAAACGACTTTCCAAGACCTACACCTGCGACCTTTTTGTCGAAATGAATCGGAGCAACGGCCGGTACCCATTCTCGGTCCTCATTCAGCATAAGCACTCGTGGGTGGGCCACCTTATCCTCGTCTTCAATGATCCCGCGACCAGCCATGTTCGATTGGCCAGCGAGGAGGAACAGGTGAAAGTTTTTCTTTGCTGGTATTTCCATGGCCTTGTGGTGGCTGGAGTAGGAATTGGGACTTACGACGAGCGTTACTAATCCAACTATTAGAACGTAAAAGTATTTCATTCTATCAAAGTTAGGAGAACACCGACCTTTGGCCAGTGAAAGCGGCCGCGTGGGTGATTATTGGGTGACTGTGCGTATTTATTATTTGAGATCTTTGGCTTCTTCGTTCTGCATAAATACATGCCGACCACTTTTTATAAGTATCATGCTCTGGGAAATGATTACCTGGTATTGGATTCCAGGGTCGTTACATCGATCGGCGAAGTCGAACAAATCAAACTCATATGTCATCGCAATTTCGGTCTGGGTTCTGACGGAATTCTCCATGGCCCACTAAAGTCTGATTGCGCCGATTTCGGTCTTCGTATTTATAATCCAGATGGTAGCGAAGCTGAGAAAAGCGGAAACGGTCTGCGTATTTTCTGCCGCTACCTTTTTGATGAGGGTCTTGTCAAAAATGATCCGTTCACGATATGGACGCTGGGTGGGATCGTAAATTGCCAGGTGTTTGAAGGCGGTCAAAGGATCGTGGTCGAAATGGGAGCTGTGTCCTTTAATAGCTCTGATATTCCTGTCATCGGGCCGGAACGAGAAGTAATCAACGAATCCATCGAACTCCTTGGCAAGCATTACACCTACTGCGCAGCAACGATTGGAAATCCCCATGCCGTATTTCCAATGGAAACCATTTCAAGAGAACTGGCCTGTTCTCTGGGGCCACTGGGGGAGGTGCATGATAATTTCCCGAATCGCACCAATGTTCAACTTCTCAAAGTGCTCGATAGAAATAACATTCAAATTGAGATTTGGGAACGGGGTGCGGGTTATACGCTTGCGTCAGGAAGCTCGAGCAGTGCTGTTGCGGCTGTCGCTTACAAACTCCGCTTAGTCGATGAAGACATCACCGTTCATATGCCGGGTGGCCTGTTGGAGATTCAAATAAGCGAGGGCTTTCAAGTTCGCATGGTGGGCCCAACCACGCGCGTAGGCCAAATGATTTGGGATGGCGAAGAAACCTGATTAAGGTTTATTTTACATTGGGACGTTATCCTTCGAAGCGAGTCTGGATATCAGCAATCAAGCGTTTGTAGCCTCGTTCCTTCAGAAGTGCTACCTGCTTTTGGTCTTTCTGCTTTCGGTTAATTCCAGCTGATTGGATCTCATCTTCATAGACTTCCGGAATCAACATTTCCCAATAGCCTGTTTTCACATCGATAATCGCAGCTTTTAGTCGGATACGCATTTGTTGTTCTTCGTCTGGAAGTAACGACCCTACAATAGGAACCCAGGAAATCGTTTTTGTCGCATAACCTTCCCGGGCACTTTCCAGTACGCCCCAATAAACAATGAGAGTTTCTGCACCGGCTTTGGCGGCCGTTAAGCGAAAAGCCATGTCCAACTTCGGGATCTCTTCTTTGTTTTTTGAACGCTGCCAATCGTAACCGTTATTATTCCTACTTGGAATTCCACTCAGAGGAATTACGCGGTAATACTTCTCTGCCTCTTTCATGAGAGAGTCATCTGGAAACTGTGCACCCGACTGAACCAGGACGATTTTATCACTCCGGTTTATTCGAATGGATCCTCGGGTGGTAGCTGCTTCCTGAATATCGGCTTCCGAGATGTTCTTACTCCCAGCAACTCCCAATACGGATAGTTCACTTAACTCACCTTTATAGCTCCAATTGTTATCATACCCTGAATTGGATTGGATATGGTGCGCGATTTACATCCGGTTAGTATGAGGGCGGAGACCAAAGCAATTAGAGTTAAGCTGACTTTCATAGGACACTAGGCTGATGAGATTCTGAGTAGGCGTACTTCCGAAACTCAATTTGAATTCGAAAGACGGTTCAGGAATTAAGTAATTGGCTGCGGATTTTTGTTCCGCCGTAATTACTTAATTATTTGCCCGAAGATCGTAGCAGATAAATCGAGTGGAGCTTTCATCGAGCCCTTCATCGTTTTGCCCAACGTAAAGTAGTCCTTTACTAAGCGCAGGCATCGCCCAGGTCTGGCGAGCCATGAAAAGGTGGGTGAGGTCGAGTTCCTTGTAGCCCTCGGGATTAAGGTCGATCCAGGCGAGGTGACCGTATTGCCCAAGCACCAGGCATCTTCCATTCACTTCGATGAATGAGGCGAGCGCCGGCATAAGGTTGTAGCTTTGCGGTCCACTCGGCGAGTCGACAGTGGCCATCCATTCTGGCTCGTGTTTCCACACCAAATTCCCGGTTTCCAATTCAATACATACAATGGGGGCGTTACGTGGTCCGTGACCATCAACACCGTAAAGGTAATCTTCCTTATGAATGGCCGTCATGAAGTGAGTATTGAGTATTTCGTTACGCCAGAGTTCTTTACAGCTTCCGTCTTCCTGGATTTCCAGGCATACTCCTCCGGCGCCATAACATTCAGAAATGTAGACCTTGTTACCTACGATTACCGGAGAGGAGGCATTAACGGATTCATAGCGTCCTCCGCGCCAGGGGAAGCTGCAACTCACATCTCCGTTCTCCGGATCGATCACCATAAGCCCACCGGTAGCTGGACGACTTTCTCCGCCTGCAAAAACAAACAATTTTCTTCCGGCGCGGGTGTCCGCTGCAATGGGCGATGAATAACTCGGTCCCCATTCGTCTCCCGCACCCCAGACCATTTTACCGGTTCGTTTATGGAAGGCTGCCACGCAGGGACCTTCAGGTGCCCCAATGTTTAGAATGATAAGATCTCCTTCCAGTAAGGGTGCCCCCGCCACTCCAAAGAAATCGAGTGTCAGGTTGAACTCTTCTTTTAAATTTCGCTGCCATAGAACCCTACCGGTTGATAGTTTCAGGCAATGTAGTTTTGCCTCGACGCCCAAGGTGTAAACAAATTCGCCATCCGAAACGGGTCGGCACCGCGGACCATTTCCAAAGCCATAGCGGTCCTTGTAATTGGTCTCATATTCGTACTTCCAATACCGTTGTCCTGTTTCGGTATGAAGACACTCAACCACCTCTTTGCTTCCACTGCGGTGAAGAATAATCACCCGATCACCTACCACGGCTACGGATGCATAGCCTTCACCACGGCTTACCTCCCATACGATTGCTGGTTCCTTCTCAGCGAAGGATTCGAGGAGATTTGTTTCAGGGGAGTAGCTATTGTGTGTAGGTCCGAGGAAGTCACGCCAGTCACTGGTAATGGCCTGTGGTGAGAGTGGTTTGGGAGCGCGGTGGAATGTCAGTTCTTCTTGGATTACTGGAGTGGGTGGGATAATAGACTCCAATGAATGTACCTGAGGAGGCGCTGGATCCTCGAAACCCGCCAAGGATGCGCAAACGGCAAGCAGTGAGACTAGGATGGGGCGATAGGCGTGCATTCTGTCTTTACTATGTCGGAGCCGAATACCAATGCTAGTCTTTTTCAGCGTATGTGGCAAAAGGGGGTGTAATTTCCTCGGTGGTAGCAATATCTGGATGTTGTTTCTAAGGTAGGTCAGCAGCCTCCGGCTGCGCCGTTTATCGTAGGCATTCGTGCGGCGGAGCGGGGACCAGTCTCTGCCTAGGCTACGACTTGGCGCGCGCTCCGGCCCTACCATGATCGGTCTCTACCGTTAATCTCTGAAATTGAGGTAGGGCGGTTTTGCCAAAACCGCTGAGAGTGCTCACCTGGTAGAAATAACATCCAGAGGTTTTGGCGTCTTTCAAAATCACACTCGGTAAAAGGTGTACCATTGACAGGTACTTGGCAGATTAACGAAACTTCCATCCTTACTTGTGGAATCGCCCTGATGGGCTTACTTACAAAATGGACGACAATTTTTCACATAACCGCGTTAACCTGGCTTCGGCTAAGTTTGGCGCTGAAGCTATCTATGCAACCGACGATTATTTCGCCGATAAATCCCGATTGATTGCAGATAACGATCCGGTCTTCATAGAAGGAAAATATGATGACAACGGGAAATGGATGGATGGCTGGGAGAGTAGACGTAAACGTATACCTGGTTATGATCACTGTATCCTTAAGCTGGCATTCCCTGGCTGTATTTATGGCCTGGTGATCGACACCTCTCACTTCACCGGAAACTTTCCTCCCTTCGCTTCGGTAGATGCCTGTAACTGCGAAGTGGGAGAGCCCGATGAGTCGACCGCGTGGGTAGAAGTATTAGCTAAAACAACGTTGGAAGGGGATAGCGTATCACGGCACCGCATCCTCGATGACGATATCTATACCCACATCCGCTTAAACATCTATCCCGATGGTGGCGTGGCTCGTCTTCGTGTGTTTGGAAAAGTTCATTGCAACTGGGATCTTCACGACTCCAGTGAAACTTGTAATCTCCTCTCGCTTGAGAATGGGGGACGAGCGGTTGTGTGGAATGATGCGCACTTTGGGCATCCAGTAAATATGCTCGGTCAAGGGCGCGGGGTAAACATGGGTGATGGTTGGGAAACACGTCGAAGAAGAGAACCCGGCAATGATTGGTGTGTACTTCAGTTGGGCCACACCGGTGTCGTTGAACGCATCGAATTGGATACAGCACATTTCAAAGGAAATTATCCGGATCGATTTTCTATCCAGGCCATTTTAGATGATCAATTGTCCGAATCTGATCTGATTGCCCAGAGTGGAGGGTGGCCGGTTCTGCTTCCCGAGCAAAAGCTATCCGCCGACAACATTCATGAATTCATAGATGCTATTTCTCAGCACGGCCCTGTTTCACATATTCGTTTGAACATATTCCCGGATGGAGGGGTAAGCCGCCTGCGTCTCTTTGGCAAAATTCATAAACGTTGAGTCCATGTCAGCTATTCCCATTTCCATCGAACCCTTAACTTCGAAAGCCTTTGCTGTCTACGGCGACGTGGTAGAAGTAGAGGGCCATTCCGCGGATCCAATCAATCAAGGCCGTGCTGATCGTTATGATGCTCTGGCAATCGTTGATTGTGAAGGAGCTGGAAACCATCCGATCATCAGCATGGTTGTAGCCCGGCAATACGACTTACCAAAAACGGTCACATTCCTGGAGCGACACCCCTATGGAAGCCAATCCTTTATTCCTAATAGTGAAACTCCATTTTTAGTCGTAGTGGCTGCTCCCGGTGAAACAGTCGATGAGAGCACCTTAAAAGCCTTTGTCTCAAATGGTAAGCAAGGCATCAACTACCATAGAAACACTTGGCACCACGTCATGCTAACTCCCTTCGGCGATGTCACCTTCATCGTGGTTGATCGCAGTGATCCTGAATCGAACTGTGTCGAGCACTGGTACACCGAAGAAGATCAACCCATCATCGATCCATCCAGACTGGAAAGATAGGGACCGACTGCCGAGCGGTCCGAATTGACTGACTGGGTTGTCGATTGACTCTAGGGCCTACAGCTGGCTCATTCGAAGTATGAGATCTGTAACTATTAAAAATGATACATTGGTCCTCTTTTCCAAGCGTTCATAAGCTGTCAGGGGCAGGAGACTTTTCTCGACTGACAATTTCCATTCCATCATTTGAACTATTCCAAATGGGAAAAATACGGAAACCGAAAAACTGAATATGGAAACTTGTGAATTCAAACCCTAAGGGCACAGCCCCGTTAGGGAAATAAATGATAATTAATTTAAAGACCCGTCTCTGTTTTAATTTTACTACCTTCTACTCTTCCTCCAATCTTCAATTCTCACCAACTCCAAAGACCTGTCTACCTACACCTTTTAAAGGCCTAACTAATTACTCTGATTGATTCTACATGTCCTTTATATTTCCAGCCCCGAGATATGTGATCTTAAACTCAATACACTTTTGCGGATTCTACTTTGTTAATAATCCGCTCCATAAATTATGAAAATATTGGTTACTGGAGCCGGCGGTTTTATTGGTAGTCATGTTACTGAGACTCTTCTCAGAACAGGACACTCTGTCCGAGCATTGGTTCATTACAATAGTAGTGGTAGTTGGGGGCATTTGAATAGAATACCAGACAAACTACAAAAACGACTCGAGGTACGATTGGGGGATATAGCTGATTCTTTCCTGGTTCAGGATCTCGTATCGGGGTGCGACTCTGTCCTTCACCTTGCAGCATTGATAGGCATCCCTTATTCCTACGCCGCACCGGCATCTTATGTGGCTACCAATGTATCGGGAACGCTGAATATACTTGATAGCCTGTCGCCAGGCCAAAACACGCAGGGTTGTAGTCACTTCGACTAGCGAGGTTTATGGGACCGCCTTATACACGCCCATAGATGAGAAACACCCACTGCAAGCGCAGTCCCCCTATAGTGCCAGCAAGATCTCTGCTGATAAACTTGCTGAATCGTACTTTCGAAGTTTTGATCTACCGGTGGTCACGTTTCGGCCGACCTGAGACCCAGAATTCGCGAGTTATCTCTGGTTTCCAAAAGCCAGGGTCTTCGACCTAGTTGTGCCATCTTTGCAGTGGTTAGCGCCCTGGAAATTCAAAACGCCCGACTCAACAACCGAGCCGCTCGCCTCTCGGAAGAGTATCTGATTTGGGCGACACGTAAATCGCTTGGACTGGACAAAATGGCTTCGAAAATGAGGGGAGACAGTTCCTCGGGCGCCGATGCGGGGTTTGCCCTGATGGAAGTAGTGTCGGCTCTCCGGTCGTATGGAATCCCTACCCAATCGGAAATGCCAAATACGTTTGGTAAGGGAATGGAGGCCATCAAACCTCCACCCGATAAAATTATCAACCAGGCTCGAGAGCGGGGCAAAATTGTCGCCTATAGCATCGCCGCCCGCGATCCCGCCACGAGCCTTGAATATATCCTAAAAGTACTCAATGCGCATCAACCCGTGGTGATTGGCATAGGCTGGCCAACCTGGAGAAATATGGGAAGTGGCCATTTCCTTTCCAAACAAAAGCGCAGGGAAGGTTATTCCCATGCAGTGACACTGGTGGGTTACAAATGTGAAAGCGGACGTCTAGAGGATACACGATTCATCTTTAAAAATTCCTATGGCGTAGATTGGGGCCTGGCTGGTTACGGAATTCCACTTACGAGTAACTATTACAGAATCTAGGCAGCGCCATTTATCTGGATACCACGTCAATTTAATATGAAGAAGACATATAGCTGAAAGGGGTTCAATCCGTCATTCTTTGAATATTGAAATATGCTAGTGAAAGTATGTCTGCGCCCTTTGAAGTGTTTTCGGAAACGCTACACCAGATGCTTCGATCAACTGGTCCCGGATTTGCAGGACCGATCTTCGTAAGGCCAGGCCATCCTGGGCAAGGACTTTTATGCCGATGCCACCCCGGCGGAGGGGGCTGGCACCAATGGCGATTTCGTCTGTGGAAAGTTTGTTTAGGGGTTCGATGAGCTCGGTGACGGGATTGGGAGTCAGGAAATAGAGGCTGACGTACGGGCCTTCGGGAAATCGTGTTCGCCAATCGGCGACATCGTTGCTTTTTGGAACGACTTGAAAGTTTTCATAGGCGACTAACGTACCGGATCGATAGATTCGAAGCTTGGAGCGCCAGGAATTGAATTCGAAGGATTCACCGTAGCTTGCACGGCCGGGAGAAATGATTTCTGTGAGGAGAAGGGTGCTTGAGGCCTCGACTTCTACTTTGGTTACTTGAGTCAGATTGGAAGCTTTCTGAAGAACGAGGGGCGCGGGCCAGACGTCGAGAACTGCATCTTCGCCTACACGATAATGTTGATGGATAGCAGCAGCACCTTGGTTCATTGTGTGCACCCGGCAGGCGGCGGGACTGATGAGGGCTGCTTTGGCGCATGCTTCGACTGTGCACTCAATTTTTAATTGATCTCCTTCAAGAAGTCCGGCGGTGGGACTGGTGAGGAGATTAATGGCCCAGCCTTTGTCCTTGTAGGTTTTGGCCAGGTGTAGGGGAGGGCGGACCCATTGTTCCATTAACGAGGTTTCCTGAGATTCGGCCGTATAGCGGAGTCGAACGCCACCGTGAACCGCGGGACGTGAGGATTGAGCATTGGTTGTTGGAATGATCGGCACTAATTGATGTAGCAGCTAGTTCGGCATTGCAGGGATGCAATTGCCCTACCACTTACGGATTTGTGAGACAGGTAGGGCAAGAGCGTCCTTGCAATGCCGTTTTTACTTTTAAGCTCTAAGAGTAGCATTAGGTATCAGGTAATATTTTGTGGGGACAGCGGGAAAAAACACTCACGCTCTAACCAATCGATGACCTCTTCTAATCCTTTACGACTCTTCAAGTCGCAAAAAAGGAAGGGTCGTTCATCGCGCATCGTTTTGGAGTCGCGGGCCATCACATCGAGATCGGCTCCGACGTAGGGAGCGAGCTCAGTTTTGTTGATGATAAGCAGGTCGGAAAAGCGAATAGCGGGTCCACCCTTACGTGGGATCTTGTCTCCCTCTGCCACATCGATAACGTAGATAAAGGCATCGACCAGTTCCGGCGAGAAGGTCGCAGAAAGATTGTCGCCACCGCTCTCAAGAAGTACGACTTGAGTTTCCGGATTCTGCATAATGAGGCTATCGATGGCAGCCTCGTTCATACTTGTATCGTCACGGATAGCGGTGTGTGGACATCCACCGGTTTCGACACCGAGGATACGCCCCGCTACGAGTGGACTATTCTTTACCAGGAATTCCGCATCTTCTTTGGTGTAGATGTCGTTGGTGATAGCCACGAGTTCGTATTTTTCGTGCAACACTTCTACCAGGCGCAGCAACAGCATGGTCTTGCCGGAACCAACGGGACCGCCTATGCCGACACGGACCGGTCTGGGTGATGAATTCGGATTACTCATATTTTTAAAAGGCTAAAGGCTGAATGGTTTTGAACCACCCGCTTCGCTAAAGGACGCGAAGAGCACGAAGTAGAGTTCTGAGGGTAAATTTGTTTTGAGTCATTTTTGTACGCTTCGTGTCCTTCGTGCTCTCTGTGGTTAAATGGTATTAGTTTAATTCAGGAAATTCACTAACCGCAGCAGAAGTATCGTCTTGCCGGAGCCAACGAGTCCACCGATGCCTACGCGGATTGGTCTAGGTGATGAATTCGGATTACTCATTTTTTTAAAAGGCTAAAGGCTGAAGGTTAAAGGTTAAAGGCTGAATGGTTTTGAACCACCCGCTGCGCTAAAGGACGCGAAGAGCACGAAGAAAAATCAGAGATGTCGTGAGCAAGCTCCTCTTCTACATTTCTATATAACATCGTGGGCGTGTACATTTTGTGTTTTTTGCGCTTCTTGTGGTTGCTATCTCTTATTATTTTATAGTTCCAGATACCTTGGTGTTCTCTGTGGTTAAATGGTATTAGTTTAATTCAGGAAATAAAAAGTCGTGAGAAGGCGGTGGCGTGTTGGGCGCAAGCGATATCGAATGCTGGAGCAAACCAGCCGGCTTCGTCACGTACTATGGTTAGTGATTGATCGACCCAATTGGGTAGGTGATCCAGTCCGGTGTGCAGAGCCACTTGAGCTGACTCGGGACCAATGCGTAATAGCTTGATAGATGCGGAAACATAGTTGGCGAGGCTCTGGTAGCCGTACGCCATGAGACCGGCACGATCCGGCACCTTTAAAATTTCAAACTGCAAGGCGGTGACTGCCAGGTGATGGCCGAACAACTGACCTTCGGCTAATAGATTACGGTATTCTTCCACGCGCGGGTCCTGCCAGAGCTTGTTGAGCAGTCGGAGTCGTCCTCGACCCTGAGTAATGCTAGCCTCGCGAATCTCAGATGCCCATTTCCATGCATCGATTTCCAGTTCCAGTTCTGAAAGGCCGGACAGATCGTCGTTTTGCAATAGTGTTCGGGCGAAACGTAGGTAAGGTAGTTCCAGGCGTGCAAGTGCGGGTCCTGCATGATCCATAAAGAAGGCGATGAGATCGTCCCCCGTCTTCAAACCGCAGGTGATGACCCATTGCTCGAGTCCCATGGAGTGAGCGTAGGCACCGGTGGGAAACAGTGGGTCGGAAACCTGCAGCAAAGACGTTACCCAATGGTGGTCGGACTTGGTGTCAGTGAGCATCTTCAGAATGTGTGGGCGACTTTAGATCGCGAAATCATCTTTAACGAACGATCGCGGCGTAAAGCCGCTCCTACAGTTTTTAAAAGTGACATGGTTTAAGGGTGATGATGTTCATGACTGTGGCTATGTCCGTGATCGTGGTCATGTGAGTGACCGCCCGATTTGCTGGGTTGGAAAATTCGGGTCAAACGTTGGAAGGAGATCGACTCACGCTCTAGCATTTGCTCCACGGCCAGGTCGTCCTGAACAAGGATTCCTTCCTCCGTAAACGAGGCCTTGAAATGCAGGTTGCCAATCATCCAGCCAAGCCAGGCCGCATGTTTACCTTCGCCGATTGGGATGAGGAAACAAGGCTCTGGGCTTTGTTCGATAACGTAAGCGACGTCGTTTTTGACATATACACAGTCGCCGTGATTGAGCGCCTCTTGAACGTCGAAGCCAAAGTCTGTTCTGTCGGTTGCAGTGCCCCTCCATCGTTTGCGTGCTAGTTTGTGCCGGTCGACCTGGATGGATATATGATCGTGGTGATGGGGAACGGGATCGAGTGCCTGATTGATCAAATGCATACTAAAACAAGAAGTAACGTTGAGCCATCGGAAGCTCGGTGGCTGGTTCACAGGTTAATACTTCTCCGTCGGCGGTCACGGTGTAGGTTTCAGGATCGATATCGATCTTGGGCAAATAGTCGTTCATGACCATATCGTGCTTCGAGATGTTGCGGGTGTTGGAAACGGGTCGGATTATCTTTTTCAGACCGAAAGATTCTGCCACACTGGCATCGACAGCGGCCTTACTCATAAACGTGATAGAGGTCTTTGAGAGCGCTATTCCAAACGATGCGAACTGTGGCCGGTAATACATCGGCTGTGGTGTGGGGATCGATGCATTTGGATCACCCATATTCGCCAAAGCGATCAGGCCGCCTTTGAGGACGAGCTCGGGCTTTACGCCGAAGAAAGCTGGTTTGAAGACCACGATGTCGGCCAGTTTTCCGACTTCCAGGCTTCCGACATCGGCGGTTGTGCCACAGGCGATCGAGGGGTTGATGGTATACTTGGCGATATAGCGAAGTACGCGGAAATTGTCGGCCGCAGTGTGGGTATCTGACTCCAGCTTTCCAAACTGTTTTTTCATTTTGTCAGCTGTTTGCCAGGTGCGTATCAGGACTTCGCCTACACGGCCCATGGCCTGGCTATCGCTCGACATGATGGAGATGGCTCCTTTGTCGTGCAGGATATCTTCGGCAGCGATCGTTTGTGGCCGGATCCTTGACTCAGCAAAAGCAACATCTTCTGGAATCTTGGAATCCAGGTGGTGACACACCATGAGCATGTCGAGATGTTCGTCGATGGTGTTGACCGTAAACGGTCGCGTGGGATTAGTCGAGGAGGGGATGACGTTGGCTTCGCCGCAGACTTTCAGAATGTCGGGAGCGTGGCCTCCTCCGGCTCCTTCTGAGTGAAAGGTGTGGATGACCCGGTTTTTGAATGCGGCGATGGTCGTTTCTACAAACCCCGACTCATTGAGCGTGTCGGTGTGAATGGCAACTTGTACATCCATTTCATCTGCTGCGGTAAGGCAGTGATCGATGGCGCTCGGAGTTGTTCCCCAGTCTTCGTGAAGCTTTAGCCCCATGGCTCCTGCTTCAACTTGTTCTCGCAACGCTGGAAGGTTGGATGAGTTGCCTTTACCCATGAAGCCCAGGTTCATGGGAAACGCTTCCGCTGATTCGAGCATTTTTTGGATATTCCAGGTACCCGGGGTGCAAGTAGTCGCGTTGGTCCCTGTGGCAGGACCGGTCCCTCCGCCGGTCATGGTAGTAATACCACTGCTTAAGGCTTCGTTGATTTGCTGCGGGCAAATGAAATGGATATGGGAATCAAACCCGCCGGCAGTTACGATGTGTCCTTCGGTTGCAATCACTTCGGTGCCGGCACCGATCACCATGCCGTCGGTGATCCCGGATTGGATCAATGGGTTTCCCGCATGACCGATGCCGGCGATACGTCCGTCTTTTACTCCAATGTCGGCTTTTATAATTCCTAAAATGGGATCGATGATAGTTGCATTCGTAAGGACCAGATCAAGGCAGTCCTTTCCCGTAGCCAGCGGCCATTGTCCCATGCCATCCCGGATAACTTTGCCGCCGCCAAATTTTACCTCGTTGCCGTAACCAGCGGCTTCAGCGATGAGGTCTTTTTCCACTTCAATGAATAGGTCGGTATCAGCGAGCCGGACTTGGTCGCCCACGGTTGGACCAAACATTTCTGCGTATTGGCGGCGTGTGAAATTTAAGCTCATGATGTGAAAGGAAGGATTAAGAAGTGAGGAGTGAGAAGGGAGGAGCAAGAAAGGTGGCTCCTACAGTAAAAAGTGTTTGTGAATCTATGAGGGCTCACAGGGGACCGTCTATTTTGTTGTTGAGACCGTGGACTTCACGGGTGCCCGCCAGTGCGACGAGTTCGACCTCGCGTATATCTCCAGGTTCGAAACGTACGGCCGTTCCGGCAGCGATGTTCAATCGAAAACCACGAGCGGAATCCCTGTCGAAATCCAGCCTCTCGTTGACTTCGTAGAAGTGGAAGTGGCTACCCACCTGGATGGGTCTATCTGCAGTGTTGGTGACTTGGAGTACCTTGGTTTCCAGACCGGGGTTACCGGGGAGTAGGGCATCAGGGTCGGAAAATCTGTATTCGCCTGGGATCATCGCAGTGGATTGTGAACGGTTACGAGTTTCGTGCCATCGGGGAAGGTACCTTCCACTTGCACTTCATGGATCATTTCTGGAACGCCTTCCATGGCATCCTCCTTTTTCAAAATGGTTGCACCGTAGCTCATCAAATCGGCTACCGACCTTCCATCACGAATTCCTTCGAGGATTTCGTAGGTGATAATGGCGATGGCCTCCGGGTAGTTGAGCTTTAAGCCACGCGCCTGGCGGCGACGAGCAAGGTCGGCGGCAACCACTACCATGAGTTTTTCCTGTTCGCGTGGAGTGAGGTGCATAAATGAAAATTCTTGAGTTTAAACCGAAGATAAAGAGTGAAGCCCACATTATGCCAAATGGCATGTATTCGGGAGATTATTGAGTCCTAGCAGCAAAAAATCGTAGCCGCAAGTAAGGGTGGTCGAATTTGCCAAAAAAATCTCTTTTCGGAGCCTGGATAGCAGATCACTCACCTTTCCTAAGGTGTGAAACAATAATGACAACTAATGATACACATAATCAGAGCTTGCTACTGGGTTCCGCTGTGGCTAAGAATACCATCTTCAGTTTTAATAATTTATAATCCGCAAAACCCTAAAACATATGAAAAAACTATTATCTATCGTTGCCATTCTTGCTTTCGCCACCGGCCTATATGCCGAAGAAGCTAAAGTAGTAACTCTTAAAGGCACTGGTACCTGCGCTAAATGTAACCTCGGTACTGCCGACAAATGCACCAATGTATTGCAAGTAACCAACAAAAAGACCGACAAAGTTCGCACTTACACTTTCGCCAAGAATGTTGAGCACGGTGCTTTTTTCTGCAAAGGCGAGACCGCTGGTTTGAAAGTTAAAGGAACGGTTGCCAAAGTAGACGGAAAACTCATCCTCACTGCCTCTTCTGTAGAGAAGACTGAAAGTTAAGGATAACGTTTCCAAACTATTCAATTTCAGGGTCCCATTTCGGGGCCCTTTTTTTGTACAATTGTCATCAACCTTCGCTTGCCAGCATTCCGAACTCTAAGCTTAATCGGGGTCAATTACCCTAAATTACATTATGAAAACGATTCTTACTCTATTGGTTGCCCTGGCAATCACGTCTCTAAGTCTTCAATCTGCTCATCACGCCTCCAAAGTGAAAGCTCCCAAGGGCTTTGTCGCTCTCTTCGATGGCAAATCCACAAGTGGTTGGTTCACCGCACCGGACGGGCCTCAATCTGTTTGGAAGGCAGATTCCAAGACCGGTGTTTTGAGTAGGAATCTTCAGAACGGATACATTTGGACTGAAAAAACCTATGGAGACTTTATCCTGGATCTTGAGTATAAATTGTCCAAGCGCTGTAACAGTGGGGTGTTCTTCCGAACCGATCCCAAGAATCCGGTGCAAGGAGGTTTCGAAATCCAACTACTTGATCCTCAAGGACGGGACTGGGACAAAAATGATCACGGCGCCATTTACGATGCGGTTGCTCCAACGAGTAAGCCTGCGGGTAAAATTGGTGACTGGGACAAACTGCGTATTCGAGTAAAAGGCGATATCGTAAGAGTCTGGGTCAACGGCACTAAAGTTTCTGAAGCCGACTTGTCAAAGTGGACCATCCCGCAACAGAATCCTGATGGTACAAAAAACAAATTTAAGACCGCCCTTAATGACCTACCCAAAACCGGACACATCGGTTTCCAGGATCATGGGCACAATGTGTCGTTTCGAAACGTCTTCATTAAAGAATTGTAGATTTCGGTAAATACTGGAATCGACATTTAAGGTTTCTTGATCAGCCTAATTGATCATGTCTGACAAAGGTAACGATGAACCAGCCTTGATGAGTGCTTCAGCCTCGTTGCTTTTCGATGCGCTGCTGCATCAGACTCAAGATCAAGTATATTTCAAGGACCGCCACAGCCGGTTCATTCGCGTGAGCGATGCTGTAGCGAAAAAGTTTGGCCTGGGGGCGGCAGAGGAAATGATCGGTAAATCGGATTTCGATTTTTTCTCGGAAGAGCACGCACGTGAAGCCTTCGAAGATGAGCAAAGCTTGATGGTTAAGGATGAGCGCCTGATTAATAAGACCGAGAAGGAAACCTGGCCGGACGGTACCATTACTTGGGTGACCTCGACAAAAGTCCCGCTTCACATCGGACCTGGAAAACCAGTAGGCATCATGGGTATTACACGCGACATCACTGAACGGGTGGTAGCTGAGCGGGCTCTTGCAGATAGTCGGGAACAGCTTCGACAGAAAAATGAGGAAATGGCGACCGACTTTGAAAATGCCGGACGCGTTCAACAAAGGTTGATCCCTGGACCGTTACCTGAGCATTCGAAAGTTGAATTGGCTGTTTTGAATCTAAGCTATTCGGATGTGGGAGGGGATGTAATTACCTTCCCTTTGGTTTCTAAAAACTACCTTTCTTTTTTGCTTGGTGATGTGAGTGGTCACGGCCTATCCGCTGGTTTGTTTACCATTTTGGTGAAGCACCTGGCTGATTTTTATATGCCTTCTAAGTTTTCTCATCCCGAGCAAGCGCTGATTGAATTGGATCAACATATGAAAGGCTTGATTCCTTCTGGCTTCGTTGCCGTCATGGTTGGGACTTTAGATCTCTCGGAATTAGAGTATGCAACTCTGACTTTGGCGAATGCCGCACAACCTCCATTGTTGTGGTTTCATGGTTCGACCGGGAAGGTTGATATCGTAGATTGTCCCAGTGAGAATGTGGTCGGTCTGGGGATATGTGAAAATGTAAGTGTGACCGAATTCACTATCGACCCAGGTGACTGCCTATTGTTTATGACCGATGGCTTAATCGAATGCAGGAATATGGATGGAGTGGAATTGGGAACCGAGGGCCTTGTTGAGATTTTCGAGGGCTGCGCTCAAAGGCCTATTGATGAAATAGTAAAAACGCTCGAAGATTTCCTTAAAACCTACTGTGGTGAGAACTATCCTCAAGATGACACAACGCTGCTTGCCCTTCGGCTTAAATCTTAGGGGCTAATTGACTTCGTTTTTCAAATCTTTCGAAAAGTGGTGGCATGTGATTGTCCAACCTTTTTTTAAATAGAGTCGATGGGCATCGTTTCGTTGATGTCCGGAATCGAGTTGCAGAGTATCGCAGTTGTTGAGTTTACCTTCATTCTCTAACCAATCGAGTAAGGCTCCCGCATAGCCATGTCGCTTTTTGGATGGATCTGTAATTAAGTCATCCAGGTAAATAGCTTTTCCCATGCCAGAAATTCAGCAAAACGATAACCAGCAAGCGCTGAGATTTCTTCGTTCTCATCGAGGACGGCTGCGATTTGGTAGCCTTGAGCTTGTTGGCGCTTCCATTGCTCGATGAATCCCTCCTTTGTAAGGTGAGGTCTCAAAGCTGTTATTATGGGAAAACACCGGTAGGCTTCCTCCTCGGAGGAAATGAGTTTAATGGTCATTGGATCTTTTTTTAATCTCGTGAGCTTTTGGGTTCAGCAACCACGAAGTCTTACGCGCTACTTGTAAAAGTTGAGTTAGTATGTCTTTGTTTGATGATCTAAAATTGTTATAATCATTGTTAATCCAAACCGTTTTCGAATCCTAATCTCCTTTAAGCACAATGGCATCTAAAGCTAAAAAATTATTGCAGTTTCTTTTTTCCAAACAGGCACTTTCTGAGTCTTTGTCTTGGGGTTTGGACCGCAATCATGCAAAAATGAGGTCTGTGTACGAGTCACGAAATGACATCCATCATCTCGAGATCGATGAAAGCGTACGAATTGAGGTATTCTGGAAAAAACTTAAACTAGGAAAGGGTCCTGCTCTGTCCTTGTTTATGCTGGAGGTAGAGATTCTTAGAATTGACTGCTTTGGCAAAGGAGCTGCCCACATCCATGTGACGTTGTTTCTTCCGGGAAAAGGAGAACAACGTCTGTGGATGCATGAGCAAACAGTGGCGGAACAAATTTCCAGGGCTCGTTTTTAACTGTATCGAAATTACCAGTACTACCAATCTAGGATACCGAATCCAAATATTCGGGCCCTGAAGATTGATCGTTTGAAAATGAAGGAAGCAAGTGAGCAAGCTTTCACTCTCTTGAACGGATTTCTAGACTCAGAATCGTTGTTGAATGAAGGACTCGCTATGGAAGCCTACAGTGATGAAATAGATTAGGAGATTACACTCAGGTAAATGAGCGTAGATACTTGTTTCGATTTCTTTGGAATGCTCAGTAAATATTTTAGTAAGATTGGACCACCGTTTCAGCAGATAAATGGCTGAGACGGCTTGGCCTCATATACCTTTTGCTCCAGGAGCGGTGAAGAATATAAAAGTGAATTTGAAAAGTACAGTGAGGTTTTTCTGCGGGTTATAGAAGGGGATTGAGAGTGCTTTGAGAAAGATCTTCCCGGTCCTTCTGGAATATCAATCCATAAACAGTCCACCGTTCACATCGATAATTTCGCCGGTTATATGGCGAGCCTCATCTGACGCTAAAAAAAGTGCGCAATGGGCTACATCCTCAGGCTGTCCTATTTGGCCTAATGGAATCTCTGCTTTAACCGATTCGTGATCTGAATTGGCTGTCATGGGAGTTTCAATGACACCAGGTGCAATGGCGACTGCTCTAATGCCATGAGGAGCCATTGCTCTTGCCGTTCCCAAAGTCAAAGCGCTGATACCGGCCTTGGATGCTGCATAAGCAGGTCCGGAAACCAGGCCTCCTGTTTTGGCTGCCAAGGAACTTAAGTTAATAATGACTCCAGCGCCTCTTTCCTTCATGTGAGGGAGTATCGCCTGAGTGCAGAGGAATGTTCCCTTGAGGTTTACATCCACGGTTTGGTCCCAGGTTTCTTCGCTACAATCTTCGAATGTGGAAAATAAAAGACAGCCTGCATTATTCACGAGTATATCGATCTGTCCAAAGTGAGTGATGGCGTTCTCCACTCCTTTTTGGACAGATGTTTTCGATGCTACGTCCATCGGAACCATAATACTCTCGGACGACAGTTTTAGCACTGTTTCCTGGGCAGATTCGGTATTTATATCAGCGACTGCAATACGAGCTCCTTCTCTTACAAATGCTTCTGATATCGCCCGGCCAATGCCTGAGCCCGCTCCAGTGATTAGGGCTGTTTTACCTTCCAGTCTTTTGGTTACCATATCGTTCAGTCTAATCGACTAACGTTTCTGATTTGGGTCAACGCGATTCATCAAAACAAAAAGGCAGCCAAATGACTGCCTCTTTGCTTTAGAAATTTAATTAGGATTATTTAACACTGATTGGTACCGAGACGACTGCATCTCCCCATCGTAGTATCATGTTGGCCGATGTGTTCGACAAATCATCAAAATAAATGGCAAACCATTCAACAGAGTGATCACCGTCTTCAGATGAAACCTTGGTTCGGGCAACATCCATGGCTTTATCGTATTGAGTTCCCCAGGACAATTTCGAATTGATGATGATGGTCCATTTGTCGCCTTGCGGAATAGTGTAGAGGGAGTAGGTTCCTGCTTTGATGTCCTTGTCTCCAACTGTGACATCTCCAGAGAAGGTGATCGCAGTCGATTCATTAGCCCCTGTGCGCCACACTTTACCTTTTGGAGTCAGTGATTCAAGCGTACGTCCTTTGAGTCCTGGTCGACCGAAGGTTACGGATACAGCAGTAGTTCCAATGGTTTGGCTGACTTCTGCATTGGGGCTTGGGCGGTTTTTGCCGTTGCCGCGTTTCTGTGCGAAGGTGAATGAACTCGTTGCCAAAAGAACCGCTAGAGACAAGAGACTGATTTTGAGTAGTGTTTTCATAATTTAAGTGATTTGAGTTTTGTTATCTTATTTCGGGTAGAAATTATTTATCCACGTTTTTGGGTGGAGTAATCATGATATGCGCTTTGTGAGTTCCCGGATTCATGATCCAGGGACCACCAAGTGTGGTGGGAGCAAGTGGAAGGCCAGTGGTCTCCGGCGTAGCGAATGGGATATAAAAGACATAGCGTAGATGCTGTTTGTCTATCTCTTGTGTTTCTTTATTAACTTCGCCGGTTAAAACAGCGAGAAGTGCCTTCTCTGGCATTTCCAGTTTTCCTGATTTAGCTTCTTCTTCGCGAACATCGTAAATCTCTTTTTCCGACATTCCGTTTTTTCTGAGTTCACGACCGCGTCCCATGAATGGCTCCAAACTCTTGTGGTAGCAGGCCACACTGAATTTCTTTTTCGCTGGATCATCCGCCAGGCAGATCAGGTCGTTAGATCCTTGTCTTAAGACGTCGAGTGTTCCATCGTTTCGATAACCCAGAACCGTTGTTTTGTCTCGATCAAGTGGAGGCGCTGCAAGCACCGCCGTCGTTATCTGCCAATAGACAGAGGGGTAGCTTACTTCTTCCTGAGCTAAAAGGGTAGAGCACAAGAATATTAAAATCAGGGGTAGGAGTGCTTTCATGTTTTATACTTTTGTAGGTTTCGTTTTATGAAGCAAGCGTGCTTCACTTTATGAAAGAATTTTAATGCTTCGTGACTTCGGCGTAAGTATCCAGGTAAGATTGAACCACCGTTTCAGCGGAAAATGATTGAATGGCCCGCTTCTTGGCTTTTTCTCCCATGGAAAGGCGTAGACCAGCATCGGCGGATAAGGTTGCAACGGCTTTCCCCATCGCTTCGGTGTCACCGTACGGAATGAGAAAACCTGTTTCCTGGTCGATGACTACCTCCGGGATGCCTCCAACCCTAAATGAAACACTCGGCAATCCATGGCGCATGCCCTCGAGGATTCCTAGGCAGAAACTCTCATACTCCGAAGAATAAATCGTAAAGTCAGAAGCGGCATAGTAATTGTCTATGTCGAAAACATCATCTGCCAAGATCACATTCTTCCGCATGTTTCGTTTATCGATTTCTGCGTTCACCTTGGTCGCGTCTGCACCAGCTAGAATGAGTAACTTTGCTGGATGAATAGCTACGGCTGCCTTGAACGCATCGAGTAATAAGTCGACTCGCTTGATGGTTCGAAGGTTTGAAGCGTGGAGAACGAGAGGCTCTGTTCCAACTCCTAGTTCAGCTCGAAGTCCTTCCCTTGCTTGGGTGATAGGTCTGGGTTCGTAAAAATTGGGAATGACCGAAATTTCCTTCTCAAGATCGAATAAATCCAGCGTTCGCTGCTTCAGGTTCTCAGAAACGCAGGTAACCTTGTCGGTTGCATTCAACACATGTTGAAGTAGTGGACGATACGCTAACATGGCCCCCAGGTAAATGATGTCCGTTCCATGCAGCGTTGTGATAATAGGCGGCGCGCTATCCCCAATTAATTGACCTGCCATCCATGCGGCTGCTGTGTGAGGGATCGCATAGTGTGCGTGAATAAGATCGATGCTATGTTCTGTGCAAACCTCTGCAATGCGGGTCGCGAGTGGCAAGGTATGATCTGGACTCGAAAATAGAGGAAACTCAACCGGGGTTGATTCGCAAAAATGAATATGGGGATGGTCGTCTTTCAGTCGGTAGGGATGTCGTTCCGAGATGACATATACCTCGTGACCAAGATCCGCCAGTTTATGCCCAAGCTCTGTCGCGAGAATTCCACTACCTCCGATCGTCGGGTGACATAGTAAAGCTATATTGAGGGAACGGGTCATTGGCTATTTCGGCACTGCGAGGACCCGTCTTCGCTTGAAAGCTTCGCCAAGGCACGCGCAGTAGCCCTACCTCTAATTTCTGATTTGATAGGGCAAGAGCATCCCTGCTCTGCCGTTCCTAGTTCTTTGAAATATACCATTTATTATTCGTTAAATTGTTCAAAAGCGTTGGCTTGTAAACCCGCTCAAGTCTGAGATGGAGGAAGATAAAAGAGGGCCTTCGGAGAATAACTTAATCGCGGAATGGACACCCATTTGGATGCCGTAGACCCTTGCTCGGGACAGCTGTAATTCCACGTACTCCATGTTCTTCACCTGAGAGGCGTGACACTCCATTAGTAGTTTCCATTCCTCTACTTGCTGAGAGACATCAACCAGAACGGAATTCGGATAATCCGAACCCCCGCTTGAAATGTCATAAAACATAAGCAAAGACGTGGAATGAGGTGATGTGTCTCCAAGTCCGGGTGTTTTCCCATAACGAGCCAGTCGATAGGCATCTCGAACAATCAGGTTGGTTTCGCGGTGATCCGGGTGTTGATTCAAATGCCCCGACGGACACAGGATTATGTCTGGTTGAATCTGTCGGATGATTTTGGCTGTTTGCTGGGTTAACTCCAGGTCAGTTCGGATTTGTGTGTCCCCAGCCGTCTCTAGAAACTGAACATCTGCTCCCAGCATGGCAGCAGCCTTTTGGGTTTCCGCCTCACGGGTGAGCGGATCACCATGGGTCCCGGCTTCCCCTTTGGAGAGAACCACTAAGCTCATTTGAGAACCCTGTTGAACAGCATCGAGCAGCACGGCTCCGCAACCAAACTCAATATCATCCGGGTGTGCGCCAAAGGCTAAAATTTGTTTACCATTCATGATCGATTTCAGTATAAGCTTCACCGGATCTTTCGATAAAGTCACGCTTTACGTACTCGATTTTTGGTGCGTCATCCTTATTCAAATATTGAATCTCTCCCTCTCCGGCAATGTAGTGGGTACAGAGGACAAGCGATTGCATCCATTTCAGGCGTGTATCTCGGGTCGGATTGATTTGTGATTTCTCAATCGTGTCAACGGGCACTTCAAAATAGTTGTTTCCTCCTTTATAGAGATAGTATCCGCCATCCCGATATCGAGCGCGCACGGTTTCACCTTCGTAAGGAACATCAGCAAAGTAATCATCGATATCAATGGCCTTGGTTCTTAGCTCAGGATCGCTGGATCGCACCAAATCAACGCCTTCCAACAAACCCATGCCACGATACATCTGAATGCAGAATTCGGTTACATTGTCCGTATTGACAGAGCGAAAGATATCGATCAATTCTGGTCCCGCCAGATTAGGCAAGCAGCGGCGAATCTTTTCTTTCCATTCCGGCTTAATGGTTTTGCAATAGAGCGGGGAGTAGAGCTTCTGAACCTTGTTCATTACCTCAAAGTTGACGCGTTCGAGTTGTTCCGTGTGCCGGTTGGTAAGTTTGGAACAGGTTTCCCTGTGATCGTGATCGCTGTCATGTAGAAAGAAAATAATTCTTCCACCCATCTCCGCTTGCATGCGGCGAGCCGTTTTGATTTTCGCAAACACGAATCGGTTTGGGAAAATACCGCAGGGTTGCTGGCCGAAGCATATTACCGGTTCACTCATACCGCAAAGCTCCTTTGCGAAATTAAATCAACTATTTCTTCAGGCCTGTGCTGCATTCTCTTTCACAAAGGTTTGAATGATCAAACTCAATACAATCACCAGGAAGCAGGCGATGAGGTTATACCAGAGATAACCGATATCGATGACCTTGGTAAAGTAAATCACCAGGACAGAAATTTGTGCAATGAGTGCGGCTATAAATGCTGCATGGGCGCCTATGCGTTTTATAAAAAAGCCAGCAAGGAAAAGCCCAAGGACAGTGCCATAAAACAGTGAGCCTACAATATTCACCGCTTCGATCAGGCTTTCCACCATACTGGCAAAAAGCGCAAACAGAATAGCTAACCCACCCCAGATGGCAGTGAAGATGCGCGATGCCTTCATGTAATGGCGGTCGCCGCGATCCTTAACAAAGTGGTTTTTGTAAAAGTCTACTGTAGAGATGGTGGCTAATGCACTCAGTTCGGAAGCCGTGGAGGACATGGCTGCACTCAGTATAACCGCAACCAGCAATCCGATGAGACCGATGGGCAGCTCGTTGAGGACGAAATGTATGAACACATAGTCCGTCTCTTTCATGCTTTCTTGTCCGGTGACGTTCGCTATGTGGTCCTTTAGATTCGCACGAGATTCTTTGATTACAGCTCCTGCCACTTGAACTTCCACCTTCGAGCTTTCTGCGAAAGCTTCGTCTCCTGATCGCATGGCGTTGACGTAGTTTGTCAAAGCCTTTTGCTGACTCTCAAAATTCTCTGTAAATGCCTCCTCAAGATTCTGGTAGGCTTGCGGGTCTTGCTCCATGGCCACTTCCGTCATGGGGCCAGGAAGGAAAGTGGCGGGGGGCTTTTCCCACTGATAAAAGACAAATACTAAAACGCCTAAAAACAGAATCATGAACTGCATCGGCACTTTAAGCAGAGCATTAAACATCAAACCCAACCGGCTATCGCGAACTGAATTACCGGAAATATACCGCTGCGCTTGTGACTGGTCGGTTCCAAAGTAAGAGAGGTGTAGAAAGAAACCACCCAGAAGTCCGGACCATAGAGTGTATCTCTTATTTAAATCGAAAGAGAAATCAATCACGTTAAGATGACCTAGGGCTCCCGCCACGCTCAGATTTTCTACAAAACCAGCATGGTTGGAGATTTTGTAAACCACAATTCCAAATGCGACGGCCATACCCGAAAGAATGACCGTCATTTGGTACCTATGAGTGACGCTAACCGCGTGATTGCCTCCGGTCACCGTGTAAATGATCACAGCGAGGCCGACACCGATCACGGTCGTGTTCATATCCCAGCCCAAGACGCTGGTCAGGATAATAGAAGGGGCATAGATTGTAATTCCTGCCGAAAAACTGCGTTGAATTAAAAATAGTGTACTTCCTAGGGTTCTGGTTTTCGAATTGAAACGATGCTCTAGAAACTCATAGACAGAAGAGACGTTTAATTTGTAATACATGGGTACGAAGACGACCGCTATGAGTATCAATGCGAGGGGCATGCCAAAGTAGTTTTGTACAAAGAGCATGCCGCTATCGAAGGCCAGTCCCGGTGTAGAGAGGAAAGTTATTGCGCTGGCTTGGGTGGCCATGACTGACAATCCTATAGTTCCCCAATGGTTGGAACTGCCTTTCAGGAATTCATCAAGGTTTCGGTCGTTTCGAGTTTTCCAAACACCGAAGAAAACGATGGTGATCAGGGTACTGCTTAAGACTATAATATCAAAGGTGCTCATACAGGATAGGAATCGATTACTTAAAGCTGTAGGTCAGCCATGTGTAAAATGCGATCTGTGAGGCATGCGCCACAACCACGATTATATACAAGCGAGTCCAGCCAGAGCTGCTTTCGTCTTTTACCGACGACATCACTTCGTTGTTCGAATCAGTTTCCATGTCCTAAAGATATTAAATTTACAAAAAGGCGTATAGCTCCCGGATTTCCCTCCGGTAATTGTCTGAAAAAGGATAACCCAGTATAGGCATACCAGCCCTTACCATACTGAGCGATTAACAGTCCGCCATTCCTGGGAGGTTCTCCACGGTCATTGGCCGAAAGGACAGCGTCATAGTTGTCGTCCCATGAATTGGCAAAGTAGAGGCCGCGTTCTTGTATCCAGTTTTCAAAGTCAGCTGCAGTGATTTTATTGGGGATGTTAAAGACGGGATGTTTTGGATCCAGCATCCGCATCTCTACCGTTTCCTCCGAAACGCGATCTCTGGACAGCTGAAGTGGGTAGGGTGAGCTAAACTTGGACTTGGTCCTGGAACTGGTGGTATTGAATTGAGAGATGAGTGTTCCGCCTGCTTCCACATAAGCTTCGAGCTCGCCAAATTTTTTATCCAAGCCTTCCAGCGCATCAAATGCGCGTGGTCCGAGTATCACCGAGTCGTACGGTTTCAATTGGGTGCGGTCCAGATCTGAAACTTGTATTTGATCAACCTCGTAACCAATTCGCAGAAGCGTTTCTGGAACAGGGTCCCCTACGCCGACTACGCATGCGATTCGATTTCCGGCCCGCTTCAAGTCCAGCCGAGTAAGTTTGGTGGCTGCCTTGGCCATGATCGGTTGACGACCTATATGGTCGTAATCGATCAAGTTGGAGCGCATGCCGTATGTTTTTCCATCCTCTGATTGGATCTTAAAATACACGGTTCCTTCCGAGGCACCCGCAGGAGGAGCAATAGTCGCCGTTCTCGTGAGTTCGGAATCACGAGCTTTGAATGAGATGTCGGGATTGCCGATGTTCACTTTCCAGCCCTTCGGTGCATCGGCAATCAATTGGCCTGAAATTTTATCTGAATTACCGGTCACGCTTAATACAACCATCTTAGGATCATTGTTCTCAAAAAGAAGTACGCTTGCATCTGGCTGAAGCACGACCGCTGGACGAATGCTGACACGGTGATGGACCTCACCCTTGATCGGGTCGCTTACTTTTTGGATGACGGGGGTTTCGAGTTGGATGGTATGGCCATCGATTTCGATTTCGGCCGTCACTGAGAGAGGAGCCGGAATTGATGTCAGCTCCAGTAAACGCTCATTTTTGAAATGGTAAATGCCTGTGTCTGGTTCGTCCCTCAACCAGAACGGTTGAGTTAATAGTGTGTTCTCCGGAAGGTCGAAGTCCAGGTTTGAAATTTCTGAGGTGCCTTGAGCCAGTTCCTTATTCAGGTTCTGGTTACGATGCAGATGGATGTCTTTAGGCCAGTTGTCGCTATCGAATAAGTTTACTTGGATGCTTTTAGCTTTTGGCTTTAGCGGCGAACGGTTTGTGAATTCGATTTCGAGTGCGGCTGAATCACCCGGGGTGAGGTTGGCCGATTCAGATCTAGCTTCGAAATGGAGTCCCATTGCAGCAGCAATCAAGTTTTGAGTCGCCTTTCTTTTGGCGAGAACTTTTCGGTCAGGTTTTAGGGATGCGAGTAACTTATCCGCTTCCACCAAATGACGAACAGTCAACCATGGCTCAGAACTCTTAAATTGTTGGATCGCATTTTCAATGGATGCGTAAAATCGCTCGCCATCTGTTTCATTCAACCAGGATTTATCGATTCCACTTAGAAAATCCCCATCGGCTGGTTTTCCATCCAAAAGGACCAAATTCTCGGTCTGAGGGCCTCGATTTCCGGCTCGGCCGAAACCCTGGCTTTTGTGCATACTGCGGCTCCGTGCAGCAATTTCTGTATAAGAAGTGCCGAGGAGCGGATTGTATTTTCCAATCTCAAGGGAAACGGTCTCGCGCGTTTCATTTGCCATGCTCGGTGCTCTGCCTCCTGGACCTCGTCGTCCATAACCATTCCAGAAAATACGGGTAGCCTGGTGTATTTCCAGGTGCTTCAACTGTTCTGGAAACTGTGTGGGGTCGGCGGCCAGCCTAAATGCTTTCAGCACAAGTTGAGCGGAAACTGTATGGTGACCATGGGTAGGCCCCGATTCGGGATTGAAGCGGGTGATTATTACATCGGGTTTAAAGTAACGGATCACATAGACGACATCGCCCAGCACCTTTTCTTCCTGCCAATTTTCCAGAGTATCTTCCGGATTCTTGGAGTAGCCGAAATCTCTAGCCCGGGTAAAGAGCTGCTTTGCTCCATCCGTTTTACGTGCCTGGAGCAGTTCGTTCGCTCGAATCAGTCCCAGGTTTTCCTTCAATTCCGGGCCAATCAGGTTCTGGCCACCACCACCACGTGTCAGCGAGAGGTAGGCCGTCTCCAGCTTTTCATCCTGAGCCAGGTAGGTGAGGAGGGCGGTATTCTCATCATCGGGATGGGCTGCCACATAGAGGACAGAACCAACCTTATTGAGTTTTTGGAGCTCATTTAGGATCTGTGAGGAATTCATAGATTGACCAAAACCCATTGTTGCAATGAACAAAGGTGCTGCGAGGAGAACGGAGCGTACAAAGGGCATATAAAAATATCTAATTAGGGTAGGTATAGGAGTCTTTTGTTTTATTCCGAGTTGGGCCAGTTAAAATCAGCAATAGTTTGAGAATTGAAACGGCCTTGCTAGATGGTCAGGGAATCTTGAATCTATCGAACTATGAAATGGGTTAGGCGCAAATTCTTATGCTTGGGCTTTTGGGCCCTTTTGCATGGATTAACAACGACATTCGCTGGCTTCACGGTTACAGTTAAATCATTGCCGTCTCAGGCGAAAATAGACGCAACCCTATATCGAGAAGACCTCGATAGTCGGAATTTGACCAAAGAAGGAACATTGTCGCTGCAACAGGACAAGAGCTACACCGCTGCTTTCACAGGGGAACCAGGACTGTTTCGTCTGGAAATTTCGGATATGCAGGCTATTCCGTTGGCCATAGCGAATGGGCAGGAAGTGGTCATTGAGCTTCGATCCACAAATGTTGCGGGTATATCGGTATCTGACTCCACGGATACCGACGTCTTGCACACCTACGAATCCTTTAGAAAGGAATCGCTTGCTCGGCTAGTTTATCCTCCTCGTGCCGCGCTTAATAATGCGACTGCCAATCGCGCGTCTCCTGAAGTTTTGGCCCCGCTCGCTCAAGCTGAGGTGGATGGGTACAGTGCCCATAAGCGGGAACTGAATGACTTCACGATTCAGAACGCAGGAACTTCGATCGCTCTCTACGCCACTTCGCTTCGTTGGGATAGTGATTACCGAATTGCGGAAATTCAAAAGCAGGTGGAAGCGTTCGCGAAGAAACATTCGGGGCTTGTTATTACGGATAGTATGCAGGAGCGATTGCGAACCTTTGGTATGACAGCCATCGGGGCTATCGGAGCCCCGTTAAGTGGACGTGATATAGATGGAGTAACACGTTCGCTTGAAGACTTCAGAGGCAAAGTCGTTCTCGTAGATTTTTGGGCGTCCTGGTGTGTTCCTTGCCGAGTTGAAAACCGTTATTATCCCAAGCTACTTGAGGCGTATTCGAAACATGGATTCGAAGTTTTTGGAATAAATTTAGATGAAAGCCGATCGAGTTGGATGAGAACGTCCCATCAAGATGGAGTAACTTGGCCTCAGGTATCGGACCTACTCGGTCTAAAATCTCCCCTGGCTCAAGCCTACAATGTAACTGCCCTGCCCATGAGTTTTCTTTTGGATGAAGAAGGCCGCATTATCGGCCGAAATCTTCGAGGTGAAGCGCTTTCCGATACGCTTCTAGAATTGTTCGGCGAGGCCTCTGGTAAGTGAACGATTTTGTTCCATTGTTAATCGCCTAACAATTTCAGTTGGGCTTCGATTGCAGAACTAATTTTGAAGATCTCGTTTTCTGCGACCTTAGCCGATGATGCAAAGTTGATCCAATGTGTTAGGGATTCGGCGACCGCTTCAATGATCCCTTTTAGTTTGGGGAGAGTGGCAATGTTGCATTGACGGCCGATTTTTAGGAGGTCGTCTTGGCTAATTGCTTCCTTCTTCCCCAGGATCGATAGTTGTTGGGTTGCAGTCCATTTGCCCGGTCCGGGATTGAAAGCATAGGATATATCGAAGGCGGGGGAGAGCTGCCATTGTTCATCAGAGTCGAGAAGGAATCCGAAGTTTTTGGTGTGGTCGTCTCGGTTGCAGGCCAGCACGTTAAAAACCATGCGCCGGTAGGCTTCTATTCTTTGGATCGGTTCCAGGTCGAGTGTTTCAATGACTTCAAAATAATCTTCGTAGGAATAGCTGTGAGAACCCGGAGCACTGTATTGCATGTGTGCTATACCGTAGAGAGATGAGTAATGAATTTTGCTCCCGTCGGAGGGCCGGTCGAAACGTCGGGTCATAAAGTGGGCTCGACCGCCTTCCTCGAACAAGCGGCAGTCAGACATACTTATTCCGGCCTGTTTTGCCATAAGGTGATAGGCGTATTCAATACGTCCATACCCCTGTGGGTCCTGGACGCCTTCGAACGATTCCGAGACTCCGTCGAATTTTAGCAACCAGTGTTCAAATCCCCTGGGTGCTTTCGCCTGGCCGGAAAGTACTTCCATCGTTTTGGGGTTGAGGGCGATGACCGCTTTTGCGCGGGCGCCACCTGCTGAGGTACCTACTCGGAGGATTTCCGCTAAATCTTCCTGGTCGTCGAACTCAGTGGGAAGAGCATATTTCTGAGATAACGCCTTGGCCGCTAACTCGACGAGTTTGTCTACTTCAACTTTTTCTGCTTTGGATGACTTTCCCCTTAATCCGGGTCGAAACTCCAGAGCACCCATTCCTCTGTTGCCGATGTAGCAAAGGCGTTCAACTGGAGAAAAATCCTGCGGATTGCGGCCTTGTTGGCGGAGCCACGCATTGATGAGGGTGTTGCCGTAAGTGTCGGGCAGGGAGTCGGCGAGTAATCCTGGCAGTCCAGAGAAGGATTCATGAAGATTTGGGAACTGGTACGGCCCTGCGCGAAGTGGCATTTTCAATGGAGCCAGTTCGATTCCGGTTTTAATGAACTCCGGCGTGTATTCGAATACAGCTAACCGTCGGTCCGCATCCCAATAGGTGACCCCTGCTTTCGTGCCTTGATAAAACACATCTGCGAAAGAATGGGCCATCTATCGTACGCGTTGACGTTGTTTGCCGGCCAGTTTCTGCAGGTCGATGGGGCTCACTGCTGACGCCGGAAGCAGGTTTGCCAGGGCATCCTTGTAATCCATTGCGCTGAGAATTCGCGCGAGGGATTCGGTTGTAATAGGTCTTCCGTTTTCGAGAGCTAGTAACACGTTAACGCCCACTGCTGCCTTCTCAGCTAGTTCCCGTTGTTTCAATCCTTGTTGGATTCGTTGCTGCCTGACTCTTTGACCAATATCTAAAAGTTCTTTCATTATAAGATCCGTAATATAGGATCTAAAATAATAAAATCAAGGATAAGGTCCTTTAAATAGTAGTTAAAGTAACGAATATATTATAAATAAGCCAGCCATTCGGCGGGCTCTTGGAAAAGAACGTAATTATCGAGGAGAGCTTAGAGCTCTTTGATCATGATTTTACGCCAGCGTACTTCGTAGGGGCCGGTGCCAGCTTTGATGCCGTGAACTTGAAGACCGATCGAACCGCGGGGGTTTTCATTGTTGATCGTGCGAGGAAGTTTCATCTTGGTGACCTGGTTGCCGTTAATGAAGGTGGTGATGGTGTCGCCTTTGGCAATGATGTGGAATTCGTTCCAACCGTTGTTTTTCACGTAGCTGTGCTCGTTGATGGACTTGTCTTTGGACTCAGGTTCTTCGGAGATCCAGCCGGTGTTCAGGCCTTCGCCATAAATCCATCCGGATTGGCCGGGGCTGGTTTCGATTTCCACTTGCGGGCCGAAGTAGCGACGGGTTCCAAAATTTCGGGTGTTGGAGCGAATCATGACGCCGGAGTTGAGGCCAACATCGACTTTGCATTCGAATTTTAGTTCGAAGTCGCCGAAGTTGTCGTAGGTGTGTAGAAAAGTGTTTGGGCTTCCTTCGGCTGTTCTGCCGAGGATAGCACCGTCTTCTACATGGTAGTTAGCGAAGCCTTGCGTTACGGCCCAGCCTTTGAGGGTTTCACCGTTGAACAGTGATTTCCAGCCATGGCTGGCGTGTGAGGCGGCGAACAAGGAACTAGTGGTTCCAATGGACAACAGGAGTGAGACAATTCTGATGTAGTTTTTCATAGTGTGTGTGGATTTTGTTAGCTATAGGAGGGGCTTTATGCCCCGATTGCACGGTAAGGCCTTGGAAAGATCGCGGCGTAAAGCCGCTCCTACAATTTCTCAAATAAGGTGTAATACATGGCTCAGATCAACATTATCAGCGTATTATTCTGGGAATGTTGCTAATTAACTCGGTTAAACATTAGCAGGCGCATCTCTATGACTTGGTTTCCTGGTTTTTCCAGAGCTGCCAGTGTGAGTGTATTTTGACCTGGTTTGAGATGCATAACACCAAGGTCCATAGGTTTGAAGTCCTTCACAAACGACTCCGATCCACGGTCCGATCTATCAAATGTTGGCCCGACCAAAGGCGGATCATTTGCCACGGCCACCTTCTTCTTTATTTTGCTATCCCCGAAGCTAAGTTCAAGGACCGAACCGAGATCAGCTTCTGGACACGTATAATAGACTTGCACTCTGTAGTTACCTTCCTCGAGCACCTCAGCTTCCCAAGTAATGGTATCTCCCTTATTTACCCAGTTGGTAAAATACGAGCAATTGGGTGCCCGGTTGGAGCGTTGAATGTCACCTGTCGGATTGGCGTCTCTTGCCGGAACCTGTGTGAAATCGAAATCTTTATGACCTATGAGAAAAGGACGTTCATCTGTTTTGGTATCGGGTAGTTCCGATACTACCGTACGATCAAAATCCTTCTGTGCTTTTAGAAGCTCTTTGTAGATATTGGGATGTTTCTTTTGAACATCGGTTCGCTGGCCAGGGTCTTTGTGCATGTCGAACAATCCCCCTTGGAATCCCAGTCGATAACGCTGACTGCGAATACTCGTTTTACCTTTGAAGTGGTTGACGTAAAGACGATCTTCCCAGTCTTCTCCAGTTTGTAAGAGCAGTGGTTTGAGGCTAACTCCATCCATCGGTAGCGTACCTGTATTCTTGATACCCACGAGATCGGTTAGAGTGGTCTTAAGGTCGATGCTACCGGCAATGGTGTCGTTGGTTGATCCCGATTCGATCTGGCCTGGCCAGCGAATAAAGAATGGTGAACGAACTCCGCCTTCCTCAACACTGCCTTTACGGCCTTTCATGTCATTGTTCCAACGATAACCGTTCGGGCCATTGTCTGAGAAATAAATAACAATGGTGTTATCTGCCAATTTGAGGTCGTCCAGCTTCTTCATCAGGCGGCCGACATTCCAGTCGATGTTTTCACACATCGCCAGTGCGGCGCGAGAGTGTTGAAGGTCTTCATTCTGATCAGTACGGGCGCGAAGAGGTAGTTCGTTGTCCTTGAATTTAGTCCACCAGGGTTCGGGAACCTGCATCGGGGAGTGGGGGGTGCAATAGGGCAGATAAACAAAGAAAGGTTCGTCTTTCTTCTCTTCAATGTAGTCCATAGCTCGGTTGGTGAAATCGTCTATGATGAATCCTTCACCTGTAACGATTTCGCCATTGTGCTCCAGCATGGGTGAGTAGTAGTGACCCCAATGGCCGGAACAGAATCCGTAGTATTCATCTATTCCGCGAGCATTAGGATGATAAGGTGGTTGCATGCCGTTGTGCCATTTCCCGAATGCGGCAGTATTATAACCTGCTGCTTTGAAGGATTCGAAAATGGTGGTTTCATCCAAATCCATGCGTTCTTCTCCTCGGCTTGCGGATATAACACCGGTGCGGGGATTGTAGCGACCTGTCATAAACTCTGCGCGGGTAGGGGAGCAGATCGGACACACGTAGAATCGCTCAAGCTCCATACCTTGGGAAGCCAGGCGATCAATGTTGGGTGTGCTGATATTGGTGTTACCATGAACACCGAGGTCCCCCCAGCCCTGGTCGTCGGTGAGAATGACCATAACGTTGGGTCGGTCGGCGGCACTCAGTGGGAGAATCCAAAAGTTAGCTGTTAAAAGAACTATGAAGCAAAAGAGTGTTTTCATGTGCTAATCTCGATTATGATCCTAGTCATAATCTTATTCCAATTTATGTTAGGGGATTTTGATTTATTTTTTGATAAAGGAGTTTTGGGGGACTACGATAAAGATCAGGGTAAGGATGAAAAGAGTTAATTCATGCGTAATCTTGAACCTAATCGTAGGCATAACCTTAACCCAGATTACCTATGGGAATGTATTCTGAAATTAATGAACGGTCGAGTGTCAGTTAAATACGGGATTACCTGATAAACTGCTCTACATAGTCGGGACCAAGGCCCACCTTTTCAAAGTGTTTTCTGCATAGTTCGATCTTAGTGTGCACATTGTCGAAACCTACGGTGTTGTTGTCGTCATCCATATAGATGAGGGCTCCATTTACGTGAAAAAGAGTAATCATTTCCTCGACGTCCTCGTCGACAACCAGGGTATGTACTTCGCCGGGAGGCTCATAGACAAAACTTCCTTCCTTGGCGATCCAGTCGTGTTCAATGTAACGCCAGGATCCTTTAATTACATAACCATACACGGGCGCAGGGTGGACATGCCGGTTGAGGATGCCTGCTCGGGTTACTTTTAGCAGATTTATCCAATAGCCATTTGATGGATTAAATAGGATAGGTCTGAATGAAACGGTATCGGTTTGTGGAACCCAAAGCCTTTCATCTGTGGGCATTGTATCTAGAACCAGATCAGCCACCTGGAATGAGTTATGTGCACCTTCGGTCATTGGTTTAAATTAGCCCGCATTTGAGCCACAGTTTCTGAAGTTATAGTTGGTGGGGATTTTGCAAAGCGGGCCTTGTTGTAATTGAGGATAGTCGCGATGTCGGAATCTGAAAGAAAGGAAAAGGTGGTCATTACGTTATTATACTCACGTTCTTCAATCCACTCACTGCCTAGAAGCATGAGTTTCAATAGGTGGGTATCGTCTGACAGTTTGGCCGAACCGATGAGGGAAGGTTGGATACTTGGTACGCCGCTTCCGTCGATCTGGTGACAGGCCATGCAATATTGGTTGTAGAGTGTGTGTCCTTTTGGATCCTGAGCGATTTCGTTTTCAACGGTGTTAGAAGTAGGAGTCATTACCGCTTTTCCCGATGATGAGGTTGCTGCAACCGTTTCTCCGGTGTATTCAATTTTCCAGATTCGGCCTGTGTTGTCTTCCGAAAGATAGAGAGATCCGTCCGGTGCCACCGTAATTCCCGTTGGGCGATAAGTAGCGGAGGCCGGAGTCATCAACCTATTCGTTCCCTTGAATCCTGTGGCAAATTCTTCGTACTGGCCTGATGGGTACTTCCCTTCGAAAGGCACAAACACAACATTGTAACCTTGTTGTGGCAAGGGTGCTCGATTCCAGGATCCGTGGAAAACAACAAACGCACCTCCTTTGTATTTTTCAGGAAATTGATCGGCGTTATAAAATTGAAGGCCCACCGGTGCCCAGTGACCCGGGAAGGCATAGATCGGTTTATCGTAAAGTCCTTCTTTTACTTTTATCGTTCCGTCTCCACCGTACTCCGGATTGACCATGTGGGCTTCACGTTCCTGGTCGTAATAAACATAGGGCCAGCCAAAATCCATTCCTTTTCGGACAAGCTGAAACTCCTCCGCTGGTTTTTCAGCAGACTCTCTTTCGTTGAAGAACTGACCCCAATTCTGGATCAGATTGTCACGGCCATTGGATACGGTATAAAGCTCACCTTTGATAGGGTCCCAGTCGATGCCGACTGCGTTACGAATTCCGGTGGCGATAAGCTCGCCATCTTCCAGTTGTTTCTGGTTTAACATTTCGGCGTCGAACTTCCAAATGCCTGCTCCCCAGGCCAACTCGTCGCAGGGCATCTTCCCCGGTGAGCCTTCGGTTCGGTCCAATTCCTGGCAGGAGTTGCTGGGTGCACCTGCCGCGACGTACAAATTTCCCTCGTCATCGAAATCGATATTTTTACTTCGGTGAGAACGAGGAGTCGGAAATCCGCTTACAATGACTTCTGGTAAACTTTGTGGCAGCAATTCACTGTCGCTTAATTTGTATCGCACGACTTGAGTCGTAGCTCCGGCATAGAGATAGCCATTATAGATCCTAATGGATTTTACCAGGCTCCCAAGCTCACCAAAGTATTTGGTCACATCCATCACCCCATCGCCATCGGTATCTCTTAATGCGATCAAGTA
>Ga0114999_10001260_pt1 | contig 35415 bp, 36 predicted proteins | sample ArcticOcean_MG_C_3_FD_89820 | JGI IMG/M metagenome (GOLD analysis project Ga0114999, IMG submission 89820) | Marine microbial communities from western Arctic Ocean - ArcticOcean_MG_CB8_126 | ecosystem: Environmental > Aquatic > Marine > Oceanic | place: Arctic Ocean: Canada Basin | collected...
AGACTTGCAACAACTGAGAGCAAACCATCGCAGAAAGAAGATGAAAGCAACTCCTATAAGGAGGCCCCCTCTCCTACTAAAAAACTTTCTTATAACCTACAGCGAGAACTAAATAAGCTACCTAAACAGATCGCTACACTAGAGAATAAAATAGGGCTTATACAGAATGAAATCAATCATAAAGATTTCTACAGTCAGCCTCATGAGTTGTCACAAAAAACACTTGCAACACTGGAAGAATTCCAGATTCAGTTAGATGATTTTATAACGCGATGGACTGAACTAGAAGATGTATCTGAAACGCTAAAGCGATAACGGCTGATAATCCTCAGGGGGCCACCATTGATTAAACTCACCCGCTTCTGGTAGCCCAAGCTCATCAGCACTTCTGGCTCCCGGGATTCCGAGCTCCTGAAACAGGGTGGCTGTACTGGCCTCAAGCTCAGCGGCCCGTCTGTCCGCTTCTTCACCAACCTTGACATCAATAAGAAGTTTTTGCTGTTCGGCAACCACACGAAAAACGTCTGAGTTAACGGCCGCAAGAAAGGCTGCTTGAATCTGACGGACTATCTCAATTGGAGTATCTCTACGGATTCCGACGTCATAGGAACCATTTGGCGGTAGTTGCTGCCGTATTTCCGGTAAAAAAGTTACTAACGAAGGCATGATCTTGCCGCTTGAAGTCACGATATCGGATGAGCCTGTTTGCTGTAAGGGGATCAAATCCCCAGAATTTATAAATTGAATATGTTCGTGGACCCCACCACCAGCTATATCCACCTCGGCATTAAGTCCGGCAAGAGTTGCCGCTTGGCCGCTTCCATAAGGCACATAACGAAGTTCTATTCCCGCAGCCTTTGCCACGCTAGCAGCCATTTCATGCCATAGACCGCCCGAACCAGATGTTGAGATAGTGAGATCTCCCGGACTACTCTTTGCGGCCATAACAACATCATTGAATGTTTTATAAGGTGAATCTGGCCGTACAGCCCAGCTGGCTAAATTGGTTGCCGCTTGCATAAAGTACCAGTCACGCCAAGTCTTAGAATCACTTGCCCCGCTAATCCTTGCAAACTTACCAAAGCTAGAAGATCCTAAAAGGGTATATCCATCGCTTGGGCGATTGAGCACATAATTCGTTGCTAAAGTTCCAGATGCACCCGGGCGATTCACCACGTTTATCCGCCAGCCCGTGGCATTAGACATTTCACCAGCAAGAGTACGTAAAACCGTATCAGTTCCACCTCCTGGCGCATACATCACAACAACCGTAATAGGTCTCTCAGGCCACTGTGCATTGGCTACGGCTGCAATAAATAATTGGGCTAACCCGCATAATAAAATGAGGTGCGCTTTAGATCTGAGGTTCTGTCGCATATACCATTACTATACCCCTTAATGTGCACAGTCCAGAATTCAGATAGTAGACTTGTTAAATCTAATCCAGCAAAATGCTTGCGCTTAAAAATATAATGAGCATCTCACTTTAAATTGAATTTTGGGATATTTTAGGTCTAGTTCACCGGGGAATAATACGATGACTTCAGAAGTCGAGCATTCGTCCGTTAAGCAACAAAATCACCTGGTGCCAAGAACTATTTGGGATAAGCTTTATCTCAGTTGGTTTCTTGTTTGCTTCCTGATGGTTTGGTTTGGAACTTGGGCTGTGAATAAACCGATACCGATTTTTGGCATGCCTCTCGTTTATGTGTGGTGCAGCGGTTGGGGCATAGTATGGCTCTCTGGCTGCCTATATTTTGGCTTAAAAATAGATAAAGACGACGCTGCGGATCGGGAGAATTAGATTGGAATCCTGGCATTACACAGTAATTATTGTTGCAATCTATGCATCTCTAACCTTATGGATTGGCACTGGCCGTTGGACTAAGGTTGGTCGAGTATCTATGGATGACTATTTTAAAGTCGCCCCTGGATTTGGTTTTCTAGTGCTTTACCTCGGAATTGCCGGTGGGTTTCATACGGCTTTCGCAATTCCTGGATCCATGGGATTTTACTATTCTCATGGAGTTGCTTTCGCGGCAAACGTCCTATGGACTGTGTTTACTCCACTAGGTGTTATTTACTTCATTGGCACCCGTATTACTTGCCTTGGCAGGAAATTTAATTACATAACACCGGCAGACCTAATTGTTGATTATTTTGGTGACGGAAAATTCCGGGCCTTTATCGCAATCTACGTTTTATCCTGCTGTATACCACTCATGACAGCCAACGTTACGGGACCTGCTCGTCTGCTCGCGAGCGGCACAGATGGGCATATTCCATACTGGGCCGCGCTGGCCATCATGGGCATCATGGTTATCATCTATGTGACTTCCAGTGGAATCAGGGGTGTGACATGGACAACCGTAGTTCAGGCTATCTGGATGTTTGTGGCTGTTTGGGGAGCTGCCTTTTGGTGTCTGATGCTTATAGATGGTGATTTGCTTACCCTGTTTAATACTATTAAAGAAACAGAACCCGCGTTGCTAACCCTTCCAGGGCCACAAGGGCTTGCAACGCCGCAGTGGTGGACAACGTTTCCCGTTTTCGGGATTGCCCTATATTGGGCGATACTTCCCAGAGGGTTTATGTTCTTCTACTCCGCACGTGATGTTGCAACAACTAGAAAGATAGGGTTAACCGTTGGTTTCTATCTGATGGCACTTTACCTTCCTTCCATGGTGATTGGCTTCACGGCATTCCATTTTTTCCCTGATCTCGCTGGCTCTGACGCTGACAATTCATTTCCTCTGCTTCTTGCGACATACGCTCCCGCTTGGTTTGCTGGGCTCATAGTGGCGGGGGGATTGGCCGCGGGAATGTCATCAATGGATGCAGATACTAATGCAAACTCTGCGATGCTGACTAAAGACGTGTATGCATCCTTTATCAACAAGAACGCCAGTGATCGACACTATATAACCGTTGGCCGAATCTTTGTTGTGGCGCTTGTCTTAGTTACGGTAGTGGCTGCCGCGTTTGACTGGGGCCTAATAGTACTGATGATTGGCGTGACCGCAGCAATGATTACGCAGCTACTACCTGCTGTTATTGCGGTAACCGTCCCAATGGGAGTTCGTTTCACTAAAGCAGGCATCACCTCAGGCATTGTTGCCGGACTTATTGTGGCGTTAACAGCCTTGTTAGGCGGACGAATGTTTGATTTTGGGCTGTTTCAATTTATAGTGCCAAATGTCCTGCCAGAAAGCTGGACTCGCTTTGATGCGTCATTCCTAGGATTAGCTGTGAATATACCAATTACGCTAATAGTAAGTCAGTTTACCCCTGAGCCAAACCGGGAAAATGTAGCCCGCATTCGTGCTGCTTTAGATGAAGAGTTTCGGCCAAGGAAAAATCAGCGCGAATAGAAATTTAAAAAATAGTTAAGGTTCCCGCCTATCCTTCTGTTTCGTATAGGATAATTATATTTTTAATAGCCTATTTTTTTTGGCAAAGTATCTTATGTTTTGTTTGTCCTTTTGCTGTTACCAAGGCCGATGCTTTTAGCAAAGGCTAATACACCTTCGCGGGTTGACGTAGAATTGGTATAATCGATCGTTAGTCCGCATTAATGATTTAAAATTTCGAGGTTTCTTAAATGAGTGCCCAACCGTGGAAAAGTGATGACTGGTTTAGTAGTGCGTGGAATTACAATGAGGAAGTCACAAAAGATCTTAATTTTGCCAGTGACATAAAAATACATGACGTTACCCTTCGCGATGGTGAGCAACAAACTGGTATCGCTTTTTCGTATGACGACAAAATCAGAATTGCAGAGGGTCTTGCTGAAGCAGGAATTCATCGTATAGAGGCTGGGCTTCCCGCCGTATCGAAAGATGACTTTAGAGCGATAGCAGAGATCGTTAAACGTGATTTGGGTCCCGATATTTACTCGTTTTGTCGGTGCATGAAGGGAGATATAGACGCTTCTGTCGATGCAGGCGCAAAGGGGCTGATTATGGAAGTCCCGGCTAGCAAGCACTTAATTGAACATGCCTATAAGTGGCCACTTCAAAAAGCGATTGACCTGTCGATTGAAGCAACTAGTTATGCTCATGAAAAGGGGCTTGAGGTTGTTTTCTTTCCTATAGATTTCTCTCGTTCTGAGATTGGCTGGGTTTTAGATCTGATCGAGCAAGTGGCAACTGAGGGTCATATGGATGCCCTCGCTTTAGTAGACACCTTTGGCGTTGTGTCTCCACATGCAATGCGTTACTTCGTGCGGAGCGTAAAGCAACGTTTCCCCGATACACGACTGGAGACTCACTTCCATCAAGATTTCGGTTGTGGTGTTGCAAATACTTTATTAGCTCTAGCTGAAGGAGCAGAAGTTGTTCATTCCACAGTGTTAGGGCTTGGAGAGCGAGCCGGTAACGCCCCAACAGAAGATACCGTAATGGCGCTAAGAACGATGTATGGTATTGATATTGGCATCCAATACGACAAGCTTTATCCGCTGGCGAAAATGGTCCAAGAAATTTCGGGCGTGGTAGTTCCAAGTAATAGATCAATAGTAGGCGACCAATTATTTCAGGTTGAATCCGGAATTATTGCTAATTGGTTTGCAAACTGTGGGGTTGAGCATCAAACAGAGCTATTCCCTTATCGACCAGAGTTTGTGGGGCAACCAGAGGCTAGTGTCGTAATGGGCAAAGGCAGCGGCATAGATTCTGTTAAAATCTGGCTTGATAATCTTGGACTTCAGGCCGCTGATGGGGAAGCTGCGGAGATTTTGCAAGAGTGCAAGGCGCTGGGCGGATCTACGAAAAAACTCCTGACAGAAGACCAGTTTAAAAAAATCGCTGATAGAATCATATCTAAGGTAGATTGACTTGAGCCCTCTTGACTACATAGCCCCCGAATCAGCGGCTGCAGCCGTACAATTGCTATCTGAGCATGGCGAACTCGCTTCTCCATTAGCCGGCGGAACTGATCTTATCGTCGATCTAAAACACTCATCAGGTAATGTTCAACTGCTGGTGGATGTCTCAAGATTGCAAGAATTTCGCGGTATTGAAGAAACAACTGATGGGTTAAGAATCGGCAGTATGGTGACGTATGGCGAAATAATGGAGAACCCCATATGCCTAGAAAAGACACCAGCTATAGTGGCGGCATCACATACTATTGGGGCGGTGCAAACACGCAACTTAGGGACCATTGGCGGCAATCTGGTTACCTGTGTTCCCTCGGCTGATAGTGCTCCAGCATTAATGGTGCTGGATGCTGAGGTTACGATAGCTGGCCTTGACGGGAATCGACGGATCCCCATAGAGGATTTTTTTATTGCTCCTAGAAAACCAAACCTCCAACCATATGAGCTTCTCGTAGACATCTGGATTCCCAAGAAAGCTATGGGAAAGCCTTCAAACTTTTCTAAATTTGGATTAAGAAAAGGGCAAGCCCTCGCTCTAGTAAATGCAGCAGCAGCACTACAGATCAAGGAAGGAAAAATTATCGAGCCCCGGATTGCGCTGGGAGCTGTCGCACCTACTCCTATTAGGGCTCTTAAAGCTGAAGCGCTTTTAATGGGTGAAGAGCCTTCTGAGAAACTAATTGAGGAGGCTGCAGAGGTTGCTGTAACAGAGTGTAAACCTATTGATGATTTTCGTGCGTCCTTGAAGTATCGACAGCAGCTTATACGAACATTAACCCGACGCGTCTTAACGCGGAGCGTAGAAATAGCGAGTGATCGCTAAACAGGAGGTTTGAGACAAATGCTGGTAGAACTTAGAGTCAATGGAGAGCTTCGTTCGGCCGATGTGCCGCCTGAAACTACGCTATTAAAAATGCTACGGGAATCCCTAGAGCTCACAGGCGCTAAGCTTGGATGTGATGTTGGGGACTGTGGAACATGCACCGTTATCATCGATGGTATATCAGTAAATTCATGCCTAATGCTAGCTGCTAGGGCAAATGGCAGCGAAGTTACGACAATTGAGGGGCTAGCAAGTTCCAATGCACTGCATCCGTTGCAGGAAAAGTTTGAGGAATACGGAGCTTTGCAATGCGGTTTTTGCGGGCCTGGAATGCTAATGTCAGCTAAAAGTCTATTGGATAAAAACTCAAATCCTACAGTCTATGAGGTTCGTGATGCCCTAGCGGGCAATCTTTGCCGTTGTACCGGATATACAAAAATTATTGAAGCGGTCATCGATGTTGGCCGAAATATGAAAGCAGAGACAAACGCATAATTTACTGTTTGTCGAAGGAGTGCAGGCAATGGCAACTAGAACTACGGATATTCAAACGGACGCTGAACAGCTTGTAATGCCCCGGGAATCTAAGGCGCCAGCAAGTCAGTCATTAGCGCTTTCAGGAGGTAGTCCAGTTGTCTTTCCATTAGAGCTTCCGCAAAGCGAATCGCGATTGTCTACACCTGCTGTAGGGCAACGGGCAACTAGACCAGATGCCCGTCTCCATGGCCTAGGACAAACACAATACATAGATGATATTTCTTTTCCTCATATGCTGCACGCAAAAATCTTGCGAAGTGAATACCCTCATGCACGCATTTTAAATATAGATACTAGTGAAGCTGAAAAAATGCCTGGGGTTATTGCAACATTAACTGGAGCAGAAATACCGGAAAATACCTTTGGCCCAACCTTTCAAGACCAACCTGTTCTTGCTTATCCGATTGTCCGACATCTAGGAGATGGGGTTGTTGCCGTTGCCGCGATAACAGAACAACTTGCTGCTGATGCACTGGAAAAAATAAAAATTGAATACGAACCTTTACCTGCCGTCTTTGATCCTCTAGAGGCCATGGAAGATGATGCGCCAAAGCTTCATGGCGAAACAAACATCTACACTAGCAAGGTAATCAAAAAGGGTGATGTAGAGAAAGCGCTCAAAGAGTCAGACCATGTGTTTCATCGCCAATATCGCACCCAAATGGTAGAGCATGTTCCTTTAGAGCCTCATGCAACTATTGCGTCTTGGGATGGCAACGGGCGTGTGACGTTATGGTCAAGTCTTGGTCGGATTACACTAGGTCGAGAAGACATCTCTCGAACACTAGCCATTCCTCAAAGCCGAGTTCGATTGATTGGAACGGTTGTTGGTGGAAATTTTGGCGGTAAAAATGAAATTACTAATGAACCAATCGTAGCATTGCTATCAAAGAAAGCTCGCCGGCCAGTAAAGTCGGTGTTTACGCGCGGTGACGAATTTGTCTCATCCACAATTAGGCATCCATTCATAATGGATTACACAACTGGCGTTAATAATGAAGGTAAAATTTTAGCGCGTAAGGTACGCCTAATACTTGATGGAGGTGCATATTGCTCCTGGACTGGCACCACAATAGGAAAAGGTTCTATTTTGGCACCAGGTCCATACAACATTGATAATATTCATGTAGAAGCCTATGCCGTATATACCAATAAGACTGCTACTGGTGCCATGCGTGGCTTTGGTGCTCCGCAAGTCTGCTTTGCCTATGAATCTCAGATGGATGAAATTGCTCATAAGCTTGGAATGGATCCTTTAGAAATAAGATTAAAAAACGGTTTTACAGAAAACTCGTTAAGTCCCACAAGTCAAACCCTACAAAGCGTTGCTTTGAAGGAATCACTCACTCAAGCTGCCGACCGCTTCGGGTGGAAGGAGTGGCAAAAATGAAAAAACGTGGGCGTGGTATGGCATGTATGTGGTATCCCATCGGCTTTACCGTTGCGGCAAATCCAAGTGCTGCCACTGTCAAGGTAAACACAGATGGGACAGCTACCGTTCTTACTGGCACCGTAGAAACTGGACAAGGGGCATTAACGGTATTAGGCCAGATAGCTGCGGAAGCCCTAGGGATAGCTACAGATGATGTCCATGTGGTTTCCGGAGACACTGATGTGACTCCAATGGATACAGGGGCAATTGCTAGCCGTACAACCTATGTAACGGGAAATGCCATTGTCAAAGCAGCTGAGAAGGCGCGAGAGATTTTATTCGAAGCAGCAGCACCTCTACTGAACGTAAAGCCTAATCAACTTGAGGCGCGAGACAAGCAGATACAGGTTTTAGGCTTCCCTTCTAGCTCGATACCAATAAGTGAAGTTGTTCTACATAGTGAGAGTGTCGTAGGAACCCCTGCAATTGGAAGTGCTTCCTATAATCCGCCAACGGTTCAAATGGATCCAGAAACAGGACAGGGAAAGCCATTCAATACCTATGTGTATGCAACTCAGATCGCCGATGTCGAAGTAGACGATGAAACTGGCGAGGTTGAAGTTCTCAAAATTGTTGCTGTGCATGATTGTGGAACCCCTATCAACCCAATGTTAGTTGAAGGGCAAATACAAGGAGGGATATCTATGGGCGTGGGATTCGCCCTGCAAGAGGAAATCCTTTTTAAAGAGGGAAAACAAATAAATCCAAATTTAACTAATTACATCATGCCTACAAGCCTAGATATGCCCGATCTAGAGGTTGGTTTGGTTGACAATTACGATCCTACAGGACCATTTGGAGCAAAAGGAGCCGGAGAACCAACAGCTGTACCTACTGCGGCAGCTATTATGAATGCGATTTATGATGCGGTAGGTGTTCGGATTAGCACCCTGCCGGCAACTGCCGAACGTGTGATGACCGCTATCATGGAAAAGCGGGAGACCGAACAAAAAATCGTAGCTAGTTAAAACTCCTAACGAGAAGCCTTATATTAGATTTCATCGTCTATGCCTAAACCGTATAAAAGCGTAGATGTCCATTTGTACTATTTCGTTTAATCTGCCCTTTCAAGCGCTTGACTGATCTAATGCATGCGCAAGGTTCAAAATGAACAAGTTCGCGGAGATTCATAATGGCAAATTTTGATATACCCCAAACCATGCAGGCCTGGGTTCTAGGTGATCCAGAGCAACTCGAACTCGTCGAAAAGCCTGTCCCTCGCCCTGGTGTAGCTGAAGTCCTTGTGCGGATTGATGCCGTAGCTATTTGTGCGACAGATCTAGAAATAATTAGTGAGGGTGCTCCCGCCTTAATTGAAGGAGACCTCCCTTTCAATAAGAATTTCACTCCCGGACATGAATACATGGGCACTATTGTTGAGCTTGGCGAAACAGTAGACGAATATGCTATTGGTGACCGTGTTGCAGTTGAAATACATGCGGGTTGTGCTCGATGTGAACGCTGCCGAATGGGCATGTATACATCCTGCTTAAATTACGGCGCAAATTTTGGCGATAATAACAAAGGCCATCGAGCAAATGGCTACACCACGGATGGTGCTTTTACACAATATGCTGTGAATCATGTAAATACTTTAGTTAGTGTGCCTGACTTTATGACCGACGAAGTCGCTACCCTTATAGTTACAGCTGGTACAGCTATGTACGCTCTGGATGTTCTGGGCGGATTAATAGCAGGCCAAAGTCTTGTCGTGACAGGGGCTGGCCCCATTGGGCTCTTAGGCATTGCAGTCGGCAAAGCGTTAGGAGCTGACCCTGTCATCCTTACTGACATTGTAGATGACAGGCTTAAGGTTGGTAGTCGATTAGGTGCGGATCATGTAATTAATGTTACCAATCAATCTCCGGTTGATGCTGTCCATGAAGTTAATCTTGGGCGCGGGGTGAATTTTGTTCTTGAATGCTCTGGCGCTCCAAATGCTGTAAATGATGCTATTAAAATGGTTAATCGTGGTGGACGTGTTTGCCTTGCAGCCTTCTCTCATGGGCCAGCATTAGTCGATACAAAACACATAGTGGCTAATAATATTTATATGTATGGAATACGAGGTGAGGGTAAAAGTGCGGTTCGCCGAGCTGCTGCTTTGATGAAGCAAAAACAATTTGATGCATCTTTAATACATACGCATACATTTCCTTTAAACGAGTTACCTACAGGATTAAAGTACGCCAGAGAAAAAATAGACGGTGCTATTAAGGTTGTTATTAAAAATCAAGAATAATTTGAATCTAGTCAAAATAATCTAAAGTCACGATTATTTATATAAAACACAAAGGATATTGTTATGCCTGCTTACTGGCTTGCACGCTCAAAAATTTATGACTCAGTTGAATATAAACGTTATGCAGATTTAGTGCCGAAAATTATTGAAAAATATAACGGTCGAGTATTAGCACGAGGTGGCGACCATCAGCATCTTGAAGGATCTCTCTATTATCAGCGTCATGTGATTATTGAGTTTCCTACACTCAAAGAGGCGGTAGCCTGTCATCAATCGCCAGAATATCAGGAGGCACGTTTGTTCCGACTTAATGGTGTTGGAGACAACGAACTCGTGATAGTAGATGGTGTGGATCCTACTTCATAAAGTTTATTTCTAGTCACATCTCTTAGGATATTAATTGTGCTGAATACGGCGATCATCGGACTTGGCTGGTGGGGACGTCATATTGTTGACAGTATCGCTGACAGCAAAAAGCTTCAAATAATAAGAGGCGTTGACAAAAAAAGTATAGAAATTAAACCGTTTTCCAACGCAGTAAAATTCCCAATAACAAACAACCTAGAAGATGCGCTCAGAGATGAAAACATTGAGGCAGTGATTCTGGCTACTCCGCATTCGTTGCATGAAGAACAGATAATCCGCAGTGCACACGCTAAAAAACATGTGTTTGTAGAAAAACCACTGACATTAACAGCGGAAGGAGCAAAAAAAGCTATAAAGGTATGCGAATCAGCAAACCTAATATTAGGAGTTGGTCACGAACGACGTTTTGAGCCTGCTTTCAAAGCCATTCAAAATTTAGTAAAGAATGGAGACCTCGGCACACTTATGCACGTCGAATCAAATTTTAGCCACGACTTACTTGCCAATACAGATACAGATGACTGGAGGGCTTCGCCAATGGAAGCTCCAATTCCTGCGCTCAGCAGCATGGGAATTCATTTAACTGACATGTATATTAATTTGTTCGGCCCAATTCATGAAGTCTATGCGCATCACACGCAACGTCATACAAATTGGGGATCCGGAGATACATTATCGGTACAAGTTCTATTTGATAGTGGGTTGACTGGCTATATAAGCACGATCTTAGCTACCACAATGTTTATCCGTTTTCACGTGTTTGGTTCAAACGGTTGGGTAGAGGTTCGAAGTGATGTGCATCCCGGTCAAAAAGGAATTACACGACTAACGATTTCGAAAAGTGGACAACCAATCCAAACACGGGAGTTTGAGTATCAAGATACGGTTCGGGAAAATCTCGAAGCATTTTCGGAAGCTGTCTGTAATAACATCCCCTACCCTTTTACCGCAGAAGAAAAATTAGGGAATATTTTAACTATGGAAGCAATTTCCAGATCTGTACGCTCAGGCAAGCCTATCTCTGTTGGATAAGGCATGGAACCTTGAGGTTTTTTTAGTTTTCAATCTGATTTATCTGCAAATTGACCTGACCATCTCCATCCGCAGTGTTATAAACAAGTTCACCGTAAAAGTCACCCGATGAAGCAGTAGGCTGTCCTGATGATGAAAGGCGCGCAACAATAGTCAGAGATTCAAAATCAGTTAATGATCGCCCAGGCAGCATTGCATTGGCATCACTTAATGAAAACACACCTGGAACAGCAGACGCTTCCTGCCGGATAACCGCTAATGGCGGCCCTCCCTGTGGGGCTCGCGCAAAAATAAACAAAGCGGCTTGAGGTCCCATGCTCTCTATTGATAGGCCATCTGCAAGGGTAACATTTAGCTGGAGTTGGAAACTGGCCAGATTTTCTGTTCCTGAATCTGTGTTCTCAACGAGGGCAGGATTATCGTCGCTAAATTCACCTAACAAACCAATCTGTTCTCTCAGGACTATGGCTATCTGATCCGGCGGATTTAAAGAAAGTAACCGCACCCATCTTTCCCGTGCGACATTAGGCTGTTCCATGTCTAATGCTGCTAATCCTCCATACCATAGGGCCTTAGGATTTGATGGATCGTTTTCCAAAACTTCCTCAAAAATTCTTCCTGCTTCACCAGTCAGGGCTGTTCGGTCCGTCATGACCTCGGCTTCGCCAAGGGCAAGTTTTAAATCGTTATCGGGGGCTAGTGTTCTCCCCCATGCTTCCCGAAGTGCTTGTCGCGCTTCAGGAAAACGACCTACTGCCAAATAACTTTGACCAAGAAGCTGCCAACCGACAGCATCCTCTGGATTCTCATTCAGACTGGTTTCAAGGCCTATAATGAGATCAGAAAGCGGCGGAAGCGCTGCGTCAGAACTAGCATCACCATTCCAGGTGCTGAGCACTAAATACATTCCAACGCTTAAAGGCACTAGTAAGGCGGCTGACGTCATGTTTAATACTGACCAACGTCCAGTTTTCTTGCTCTCTCGTAAAGCAGGAACAAGAACAAAAGATAATGCACATAAGGATAAGAAGGTTGCACAAACCCAAAAAAACATCATGGAGTCATTTCATCCAAGACTTCATATTCTCCTAAAGGTTGCTTCATACGCGCCTTCAAAATGCGGGAAAAAATCAGAAATCCAAAAGCTAGCAAAAAAACTGGAGCACCCCATAGTACCCAAGTTTTAGAATGGAACGGAGGCCTATACAGAACAAAATCACCGTAACGGGAAACAAGAAACTCAACAACCTCGGGTCGAGATGCCCCATCACCCATCATTTGATGAATCTCTCTTCGCAGGTCGGAAGCCAAGGGCGCGTTTGAATCGGCAATTGTCTGGTTTTGACAAACCAAACAACGAACTTCATTGATCAGTTCCTGATAATTTTTTTCAAGACTTGCATCGTCAAACGGGGGGGTTGGATCAATTGCCCATACAATGCCAGTTAGCAATAAAATACTTAACCCAAAACTGGCACGAAAGGAAATCAATTGTCGAGCTCTAGACATGGCAAAGTTCCACATTCAGCAATAATTCGTGGTAGAAATTCACTGGTCCATATCTCTCTTGTTAGCGGCGCTATATGTTTATAGAGAACTGTACCATCGCTAGCCAACAGAAAAGTTTCCGGCGCACCATAAACTCCCCAATCTATTGCCGTATCGCCAATTTCATCAAATGCAGACCCCACATAGGGGTCACCTAGAGAGGAAAGCCAATCAAGAGCAGCATCGCGGTCATCCTTCCAGTTCAACCCATAAATCGGGATATTATTTTCCTGAGAAAGCTCCACAAGAAAGCTGTGCTCTTGTCGACAACCAACGCACCATGTCGCCCAAACGTTAAACAAAGCTACTTGCCCCTCAAAATCTATATTTCCCAGTTTTGAATTAGGGTCTTTTAGGCGCGGCAATTCAAACTCTGGCGCAGGTTTTCCCAGCAGTGGGGATGGCACATACCGTGGATTCAAACTTAATCCTTTAACGAAAAATGCCGTTAAAACAATAAATATTCCGAGTGGCATGAGGTAACGCCACATCATATAGTCTTCGTCGGTTTTTTACGCAAGTTGCCCTGTTCACGCGTACGCTGGACACGATATCGTGGATCCATAACTGCGAGTAGCCCACCGAAAGCCATTATCAATGCTCCAAGCCAAATAAATCGAATTAGGGGTTTAATTTGAACTCTTAAACTCCACGCCCCAGCACCTAGTGGCTCTCCAAGAGCGACAAACAGATCTCTTCCCCAACCAACATCGATTGCAGCTTCCGTCATTGGGCTAGTCTGAACGCGATATATGCGTTTCTGCGGTCGAAGAATTGTCATAAGTTGATTGTCTCTCCAGACCTCAAACTCACCCTCTGTTGCTTCGTAATTAACACCTTCTATACGCCTGAGATCACGAAATACGAGCTCGTATTCACCCACCTGCCAACGATCTCCTAGAACTGCGCTTGAATCAGTTTCAATAGTATAACTCGAGGTTACGGTAGCTCCGAGGATAAAAACTCCCACACCTAAATGGGCTAGATACATCCCCCACTGCCCTCGGGTAAGGGGCATTGGAGCGCTATCCTTTCGTAATGCACGTTTTATTGGCTCTAATAGTGAAGATGCTATAACCCATAGGCCAGTAACAATACCGATGAGGGTCAGTGCGCCCGCTTGTCCAAAGACGATAAACGGGAAAATTAAACCAACTATCAGCGCTATTCCAGCAGGAAATAACAATCTTCGACTAAGCGGTTCACCTGACATACGTAGCCAGCTGGTGTGCATTCCCACTCCAACTAATGCAGCTAAAGGAAGCATTGGAATCACAAAAACTGCATTGAAATATGGAGGGCCTACAGAAATCTTACCCATACCCAGCGCATCTAAAAATAAAGGGTAAAGTGTTCCAAATAATACCGCTGCTGTGGCAACAACCAGTAAAATATTATTCATTAACAAAAATGATTCCCTTGAAACCAGTCTAAACCCCCCTTCAACAACGGTTAAATGCCTTGCCCGAAAGGCATACAGCGTGAGGGAACCTCCTGTAATTGTGCCTAGCAGCAGAAGTATGAATAACCCTCTGGCCGGGTCGGATGCAAAAGCGTGCACAGAAACTAAAATCCCAGAACGAACTAGAAATGTCCCTAACAGGCTTAACGAGAAAGCTGTAATTGCCAAAAGAATAGTCCAGCTTTTAAATATGCCACGTCGCTCTGTAACGGCAAGCGAGTGAATTAGGGCTGTGCCTGCTAGCCAAGGCATAAAAGAAGCATTTTCCACAGGATCCCAGAACCACCATCCCCCCCAACCAAGCTCGTAGTAAGCCCACCAGCTGCCGAGAGCTATACCAACCGTTAGAAACATCCATGCAGAAACTGTCCACGGCCGAGTCCAACGAGCCCAGTCCTGGCTTAATTTTCCGGTTAACAGCGCGGCAACAGCAAATGCGAAAGGTACCGCGAGACCAACGTACCCTGCATAAAGGATTGGAGGATGCATGACCAGTCCTGGATCTTGCAAAAGAGGATTAAGGTCATTTCCTTCAATTGCAGACGGGAAGATCCGCTCAAAAGGATTAGACGTGAGTAGCGTGAATAAAAGCATCCCAACGCTGACGATGCCAAGAACACCAAGCACCCTAGCAGCGAATTCATCGGGTAGTCTGCGACTACCCACAGCTACCGCAAGAGTCCAGGTAGACAGAATTAGAATCCATAGAAGTAAGGATCCTTCGTGAGCGCTCCATACAGCCGCTATTTTATAGGGTGTTGGCAAAGCGGTATTAGAATTAGTGACCACATAAAGGACACTGAAGTCATTATTAAGAAATGAGTGACACAGGACAATAAAGGCCGCCATAACGAATATGAACTGCCCGGTTGCTGCTGGTCTCGCTATGGCGATTAAATCACCGCGGCGCCACAGAGCTCCAAGCAAAGGAATTATCGCTTGAATAAATGCCAAACCAAGAGCGAGAATCAAAGCAAATTGGCCTATTTCTGGAATCATAGTGATTTTAATTCCTTACTTAAGGCCAGAGCCTCTGCTACCTCTGGCGACATATAATTCTCATCATGTTTTGCCAAAATTTCTTCTGCAATAAAACTGCCCTGGCTATCTAAACGCCCTCTAGCCACCACACCCTGATTCTCAGCAAATAGATCTGGTAACACTCCCGTGTAACTGACCGGAATGGCAGCAGTATAGTCAGTGACTATAAAATTCAAGGTTAAGCTGCCGACTTCACGCTGAATGCTATCCTCTAACACCATGCCCCCTATTCGAAAGGTTCGATCAGTTGGCGCTTCGCCTGCAGCTACCTGAGCTGGGCTGAAGAAAAACAATAAATTTTCTTCGAATGCCTGAAGAGCAAGAAAAGCCGAAATTGAGACGCCCGTAGCCACAAGACCAATCAAAAACATTCTGTTACGCCGTGCTGTCATGAAATTTTCTTTACTCTTGGTTGTCGTCCTGAGATCTTTGCCATACCCTCTTCCAGTGCTCGTTCACGCCATTTTGCATGGTATCGGTAAGCTGCCCACACATTGGCTATCATGACAGCTAGTGTAATGCCGTACGCAGACCAGACATAGCCCGCATAGCCCCCCATAAACACAAACTCCGTCACGCCGAAGCACCTCTGATAAGTTCTTGCACCCAACGTGTTCGTTTCTCACGATTCAATATCTCACCCTGTAATCGCTTGCAAAGCAGCCAACCAAAAAAGGCCGTGAACCCGATTAACATGAAAAGAAGAGGAATCAACATGTCCATCGTAATAGAGGGCTCGTCGAGTTTAGCTATCGTTGGTCCCTGATGAAGAGTGCTCCACCATTCAACAGAATAATGGATTATCGGAACGTTAATAACACCGACTACGGCAAGAATCGCACTAATACGATCAGCCTTCTCTCTGTCATCGAAGGATTCTCGTAAAACAATATAACCCAAGAAGAGAAAAAGCAGCATTAGCTCTGACATTAATCGTGCATCAGCCCATTGCCAATAAGTGCCCCACATCGGTTTACCCCATATTCCTCCAGTTACTAAAGCAAGAAAAGTAAACCAGGCACCTAGGGGAGCAGCACTAACTGCAAGCCCATGAGCCATCTTCATGCGCCAGATAAATCCGATTGCAGCGCTTGTGGCCATCAATACATATGCCAACATTCCAAGATATGCACTTGGCACATGTACATAGATGATTCGAAACCCATCACCTTGCAAATAATCAGCTGGGGCAAGCACTAATCCGCCGTAAGCTCCGGCCACCAAAAATACACCTGCTAATCCTGCAAACCATGGACACGCGCGACCAGCCAACCTATATACATGAGGCGGCGATGCCAAACTATAAAACCAATGCATAAATCCCATTTCTACCTCACCACTGCCTTTACTCCATAGCTACTTTTACTGCACCTGCAGCTGCAAGAGGGCCTAAAGAAACAGAGAGTATGGCCAAGGAAGCTAATAAAAGCAGCGCGCCGTTAGGATTGTCACCTTGAACGGCAGCCTCCGTAGCCCATGTCCCAAATACCAACACAGGAACCATCATTGGCAACATAAGTAATCCTATTATCGCCCCGCCTCCGCGTAATGTTACCGTGAGTGCCGCTCCGATTGCTGCCAATACACTAAGAATTGGCGTAGCTAAAGCTATGGCGGCGATAAAGACCGGCAAAGCCTCTAGCGGAAGATAAAAAGAGAGGGCTAGTAGCGGCGCTACTAAAAGTAGCGGCACACCACTCACTATCCAATGCGCAGTGATTTTTGCTAACACTATAACCCCGAGGGGGGCCGGACTCAGAACCAATTGCTCCATACTCCCATCTTCCGCATCCGTACGAAATAGTCCATCCAATGCTAGTAATGAGGATAGCAGTGCCGAGATCCATAGAACAGCGCCTCCATAATCGCGTAGCTGTGAAATCTCTGGCGATGAAGCAAGAGGAAATAAAGACGCGATGATGATAAAAAATAGCAAAGAAGTAGCTAGCTCATTCCAACGTCGAAAAGCTAAACGTAAATCGCGTTTTAGTATCAGGAGAAATATATGCATTTAAAGCTCAATTTCAATCGATGCTGTCTGAATAAGGCTTTCTCGCTGATGCGTAGCTACTACAGCAAGTCCGCCGGCATTAGCGTGCTCGGAAATCCAAGAGGAAACCAGCTTAGCCCCTCTAGCATCAAGATTTGTTAGTGGTTCGTCTAGTAACCAAAGCTTTGCGGACTTCACCTTCATGCAACCTAAGGCCACGCGCCGTCTTTGTCCTGCCGATAAATAGCGAACCTGTCGATTACGGTAAGGACTTAACCGAAGCTCATCTAATAGATCCTCTAGAGGGTATTGGCCATCATTGATTTCTTGGTAAAACTGAAGGTTCTCTTCAACGGTAAATTCTTTCTTAAGGCCATCCATATGCCCTTGATACGTTATTTCTAGACGGTTCTCCATATCCAAACGGTGAATTTCCTCGCCTCGCCACGTAACGCTTCCATCAGCCGCTCGGCTCATGCCGGAGAGCACTCGCAGTAATGTTGTCTTTCCAGACCCGTTAGCCCCGCTCACAATTGCAACCTGACCGGATTCTAACGTGAAATCAAGCCCTTCAAATAGGCACACCCCTCCCCGCCAAACCTCTAGTGACTCAGCATTTAAAACTGCCGGAGGGTTCAAGGAAGATATGGCTTTCAATGGTGGTCCTGACGTCCATGAATCATGGGTAGTAATTGTCGCCTTTGGTGGCTGGATTGCAAGCATTGGGAAGATGCTTTCTCTTAAGCAATAGCATGTAAAAACACTGAGGCTTTTAGCCGTTACCACCATATATGTGCCATTAATAATTATTAGGTACACGTAGATTTTTATTATTATATTAGTGTATTATCACGCTATTACATTAATACGCTACATATCAATGAAAGAAAACCGCGAAAATAAAAGCTCTGAATCTGAAAAAACCAAGTTCGCTCTTTATCAAGCGATAATGACTTTGAAAAGTTCAGAGGATTGCCAGAAATTTTTCTCTGACCTTTGCACGCCATCGGAACTTGAGGCATTAGTTGATCGATGGGCGGTCGTTCCGCATTTAGCCGGCGGCCTACCCTATCGGAAAATTCATGAAATGACTGGCGTTTCCGTAACAACAATTGGTCGCGTTGCACGTGTCCTGACTGATGGTAGCGGAGGATATAAAACAGCCTTACAACGATCCTACTCACCCCAATAAAACGCTTGCTTTACAAGGAAATATAGCCATGGATCCTGATGAGTTCCGAATAAAAATTGCCGTTCAGAAATCTGGCCGCTTGACTGATCACTCAATGGACTTATTAAGTCGTTGCGGCCTTAGATATTCGCGCGGACGGGATCAATTGATTTGCTACGGCGAAAATATGCCTATCCATGTGCTTCTAGTACGTGATGATGACATACCTGGATTAGTCCAAGAAGATGTATGCGATCTGGGAATAGTTGGAGGAAATATTATTGAAGAATCACGACTCGAGATAAAAGCTGGCGGCGAGACAAAGATTTTCAAACAACTGACGTCTCTAGATTATGGACATTGCAGGCTTTCTTTTGGCGTTCCAGATGGCGAGGACTATTTAGGCTTTAAGTCCCTTGAGGGAAAGAGAATAGCCACGAGCTATCCTGCAATTGTAAACGCCTATTTAGCAAAAAAAGGAGTGGATGCAAGTGTAGTTAAATTCTCTGGTGCAGTTGAAATTGCGCCAAGTCTAGGTAGAGCAGATTTAATTTGCGACCTCGTTTCAAGCGGCTCAACAATGAAGGCTCACAACCTATACGAGGCAGAGACCATTCTTGAGAGCACTGCTATATTAATACAGACTCCTGCTCAATTATCTGCTGCTAAAGCCGACTGGATTAAGCGTCTTTTACAACGGATTCGAGGCGTATTACAAGCTAAAGAAAGCAAATATATTATGCTACATGCGCCGCGGGATGCTCTACAAGAAATTCGCCGACTTCTTCCCGGAAGTGAAGCCCCAACGATAATTCCGCTAGAGGGACAAAAAGACAAGGTCGCCGTCCATGCAGTGTGTCGTGAGAATGTTTTTTGGGAAACTCTTGAAGACTTAAAGGATGCGGGGGCTAGCTCAATGCTAGTCCTGCCTGTAGAAAAAATGTTGGCGTGAGCATCATGGAACTATATGACTGGAATTCCCTGCAGCCCAAAGAGCAGGCAGATCTGCTTAAACGCCCTGCGTTATTAAATGATTTGCAGCTACAAAAACGCGTTTCAGAAATCATAAAACAAGTACAGCTTGACGGTGATCGTGCGCTCATATCATTAACAAAAGAACTAGACTCTGTGAGTCTCTCAAATCTTTCAGTCTCATTCGAAGAAATCAAACAGGCTGAGGCTTCATTAGGATCAGCCGACAAGCATGCTATCCAAGAAGCGGCAGCAAATATCACTCGATTTCATCAAACTCAACTGCCGAAGCCGATAGCTGTAGAAACCACTCCCGGTGTTTATTGTGAGCGTATTACTCGAGCAATACCCGATGTTGGACTTTATGTTCCTGCTGGCAATGCCCCGCTCCCCTCAACAGCTTTAATGCTTGGAATTCCAGCAATGCTTGCAGGCTGTTCCCGTGTCATTTTATGTAGTCCTCCACAGGCAGATGGCATGATCAATTCAGCTGTTCTTTATGCTGCTCAGATCTGCAATATCTCGGTGATTTTCAAGGTCGGAGGCGCTCAAGCTATCGCTGCGATGGCTTACGGAACAGAATCTATCCCAAAGGTTTCAAAGCTATTCGGTCCTGGAAATACTTGGGTTACCGCGGCGAAAGCACAAGCTGCTCAAGACCCTATGGGTGCTGCGAGAGACATGCCTGCAGGACCTTCAGAAATTATGGTTATCGCTGATGAAGAAGCAAACCCTACTTTTGTTGCATCTGATCTTCTCTCTCAAGCCGAACACGGACCGGACTCGCAGGTTATGCTAATCAGCACCAGCCAAGAGTTTTTGTTTGCAGTAATGAAGGAAGTTGAACAGCAACAACAAAATTTAAGTCGACGAACTATCATTCAGCAATCTCTAAAAAGCTCCCGGGCAATACTTGTTGATCACTTAGATACAGCCTTATTAGTAGCAAATAAATATGCCCCAGAACATCTCATGCTCCAGGTAAAAGAGCCTAGGGCAGCGCTCGAAAAGGTTCAGGCTGCAGGGTCAGTGTTTCTGGGTCCGTGGGCCCCTGAGTCCATAGGCGATTATTGCAGCGGCACAAACCATGTGTTGCCAACCTACGGCTTTGCCCGCTCGCATTCTGGTCTTGGAGTTACCGATTTTTTGCGATCAATGACCGTTCAAACACTCACGTCTGAGGGCTTGCAAAAAATTGGGGGAATTGCAGAGCGACTTGCTGATCTGGAAGGATTAGATGCGCATCGTCAGGCTGTTAGGTTACGACTTGAGACGCTTGAGAGCTCAGGGCGGAGTAAGTCTAATGAAAATTGACGTCCTAAATTTAGCGCGTCCGGAACTACGATCCATTACTCCCTACACTCCGGGAGCATATGAACCAGGTTTTGTTCGAATGAATGCGAATGAGTCGCCATACAAATCCCCTGGAGATAATACAGAACGCGGCCTGAACAGATATCCGCCACCACGTCCTTATGCTCTCCGAGCTTGCCTTGCATCGCACTATAATGTCCCTGAAAAGGAAATCTTAGTTACTCGTGGGAGTAGCGAAGCTATTGATATATTAATTAGAGCTTTTTGCGCCGCAAATCAAGACAGTATCGTTATCTGTCCTCCAACTTTTGATATGTATAGGCTCTACGCTAATATCCAAAACGTCAAAGTTATAGAGGTGCCCTTAACGCGCACCCAATCTCTAATTGCTGATTTTAGCCTGAACGCCAGTGCGATCATTAATCAAATCAATGATGGAACAAAACTGGTTTTTATCTGTTCTCCAAATAATCCAACAGGGGGTTCAATGGCAAGAAGCGATGTTGTAAAAATTTGCAACGCCGCCCGTGGAAAAGCCTTAGTTGTTATTGATGAGGCGTATCGAGAATATTCTATTCAGGACGGATTTCGTGCTTTACAGAAGACCAATGATCACATCGTATGCCTCCGGACTCTTTCTAAATTTGTGTCTCTCGCTGGAGTGCGTTGTGGCGCGATTATGGGATCAGAAAAACTTATTGAATTTCTCGAAAAAGTACTCCCCCCCTACACGTTCCCAACGCCCTCAATAGAGATTGTGCTTAAAGCTTTAGAAGAGAATTCGCTAACGGTTTCTAGAGACAGGAACCGTATGATTCTCAGTGAGAGATCGCGGTTAGCCGAAGCATTAGTAAAGTTTTCGGTTGTGCACCAGGTTTGGCCAAGCGATGCAAACTTCCTGTTAATTGGCACAAGCGAGAAGGAAAGATTTGTCATGGCCGCAAAAAACGGCGGCGTTCTAGTGAGAACATTTAAAAATCATGATTCCATCGAGCAATGCGTGAGAATAACTATTGGTCTCCCAAAGGATAATAATCAGTTGCTTGAAGCGCTTTCTAATGAATTCAATACGGTGCCAAACACAGGCCAAGGAAAATAAAATGGGCAATAAAGTTCTGTTTTTAGATCGAGATGGAACTCTTGTAGAGGAACCTTTTGATAACCAGGTTGATAACATTGAGAAGGTTCGTCTAATGCCTGGAGTCATACCTGCTTTGCTACGAGCAAAGGAAGCGGGTTACCAATTTGTTCTCGTTAGCAACCAAGATGGTTTAGGTACTGAGAGTTTTCCACAGGAACACTTCGATACAACTCACGCCTATATTCAGGCTCTGTTTTCAACTCAGGGAATATTCTTTACAAAAGAATTTTTCTGTCCACATCTTGAATCAGACGGGTGCATGTGTCGAAAACCTCGAGCTGGCCTTCTAAAGGACTACCTAGCTAAAACAAAACTAGATAGAAGTCGCTCAGCTGTAATAGGAGATAGAGAATCTGATATTGAGCTTGCAAATAACATTGGAATAAACGGTCTCAAGGTTTCCAAAGATGGGCCAGCAGAGGAAACCTGGGAAAAAATCATGCATGTCTTATTAGACGATCCCCGACAAGCCCATATCGAAAGAAAAACATCAGAAACAAACATCAGTATTAATGTGGATTTAGATGGACCTGGTAAGGGAGAAATTCATACAGGCATTGGTTTTTTTGACCATATGTTAGAACAGTTAGCTAAGCACGGCGATTTCAGCTTATCCATAAAGTGTACTGGGGACTTGCAGGTTGATGAACACCATACCGTTGAAGATGTCGCACTTGCACTTGGGGAAGCCCTAAAAGAAGCGTTGGGAGATAAGCGCGGAATTCAGCGTTATGGCTTTGTTTTGCCAATGGATGAGGCGCAGGCAAGGGTTAGTCTAGATCTAGGTGGACGTCCATTTTCAACTTTCCAAGGCAGTTTCGCTCGAGAGGAAGTCGGAGGTTTACCAACAGAGTTGGTGCCACATTTTTTTAGTTCGCTTGCTGAAACCTTGGGTGCAGCAATTCATATAGAGGTAAATGGTGCAAACGCACATCATATGATCGAAAGCTGCTTCAAGGGTGTAGCTAGAAGTTTAAGACAGGCTTTTTTAAGGGACGGCAACGAAATTCCGTCAACAAAAGGAATGCTGTGAGCCCTTGTCCTGTAATTATTGCTACTGGTGGGGCAAATCTTTCTTCATTAAGGTTTGCACTCGGGCGATTAGGCGTCGAACCCGTTGTGACGGAAGATCCAAAGCTTATTAAACTTGCAAGCCATGTTATTTTGCCGGGGGTAGGCGCTGCTAGTGATGCCATGAGCAGGCTAAAAGCCGCCAAGCTTATTCATGTAATCAGAGAGCTTAAACAACCCGTCTTAGGTATTTGTCTCGGCCTTCAGCTTTTGTATAGCGGATCAGAAGAAGACAATGCGGTTTGTCTCAACGTCATTCCAGGGCATGCATCTCGTTTTTCTGAAAACCCAAGCTTACCTGTACCGCAAATGGGCTGGAATTCTCTTACCAGCATTAAAAATATTCCATTAATGCAAGGGGTTAAAGAGGGAGATTACGTGTACTTTATCCATAGCTATGCTCTTCCCATTAATGAATATACTTGTGCAACCACGAATTATGGCACAAAGTTTTCTGCAGTCGTGCAACACAATAATTTTTATGCGACACAATTCCATCCGGAACGATCTTCACGAGTTGGATCGTTAATATTAGCTAATTTTCTAAATAACTGAGCCCAAAAACTATGGAACTTCTCCCTGCAATCGATATTCGGAATGGACGATGTGTCCGACTACTGAGAGGGGACTTTGAAAAAGAAACTCTTTACGAAGTTGATCCGGTTGAACTTGCAACAGGTTACAGCAACCTTGGCGCAAAGTGGTTGCATCTGGTAGACCTAGACGGGGCCCAAAGCGGTTCACCAAAGAATCTTTTGGCAATCAAATTGCTTTCAAATATAGCAGGCTTAAAAATTCAATTGGGCGGCGGCATTCGATCGACATCACATGTATTAGAAGCTCTGAATTCTGTTGAGCGAGTAGTAATTGGCAGTCTTGCTCTACTAAAACCTTCGCTAGTAAAAACCTGGTTAAAAGACTTTGGCTCTGATCATCTGTGTTTAGCGCTTGATGTTAAATTAGATGAAAGTGGCGTGCCTTATGTTGTTACACATGGATGGACTAAAAATTCTCAGCATACCCTCTGGGCTCTATTGGAATCGTATGCAGGGACAACACTTAAACATGTTTTATGCACTGATGTAGATAGAGATGGTGCACTACTTGGACCCAATATATCCCTATACCGTGAATGTGTTGATCGCTATCCCGATATAAATTTTCAGGCATCGGGTGGCGTACGTGATGTAGCTGATTTGCATGCGCTTACCAAAACAGGAGTTGCCTATGCTATATCTGGGAAAGCCCTGTTAGAGCACCGTTTTTCAAAAGAGGAGATTAGCTCATTCTTACCAAACGGATAATTCCGTGTTTAGATGTTCGGGACGGGGTCGTTGTAAAGGGAGTCCGATTTCGAAATCATCGGGTAATGGGAGATATTATTAACCTAGCGTCACGGTATCGGGATGAAGGTGCGGACGAGCTAGTTTTTTATGATATTACGGCAAGTCCAGATGGACGCACTGTAGACCGAAGTTGGGTAAATCGTGTTGCCTCCGTTCTAGATATCCCTTTTTGCGTGGCTGGTGGCATCAGAAATCTTACTGATGCAGAAATCATACTAAATCTCGGTGCTGATAAGATTTCTATTAATACTCCAGCATTAGAACGTCCCGAATTAATAGAAGAATTAGCAACGCGATTTGGCTCACAGTGTGTGGTTATTGGCGTAGATAGTAGCGCTGAGAACGGTAATTATACTGTCTATCAAAACACGGGGGATCCTGATCGAAGTCGCTCTAGCAAAAGACTCGTCTTAGACTGGATTAGGGAAGTACAGCAGCGTGGCGCTGGCGAAATCGTACTAAACTGCATGAACCAAGATGGTGTAAAAAATGGCTACGATCTGGAACAACTAGCTAATGCGAGAGCAATATGTCGAGTGCCACTCATAGCTTCGGGTGGAGCGGGAACCATGAATCATTTTAAAGAGGTTTTCACTGCCTCAAGGGTAGATGGTGCCCTTGCTGCAACTGTTTTCCATTCGGCCCAGATTAAAATTCCCGATTTAAAACAGTATTTAATGAATGCAGGCGTAGCAATTCGACCTCCGGAAAAAAGGACTAAAAATGAGTGGACTTGAATTTCTAGAAACCCTAGAGAAGACTATCGATGAGAGATTGAATTCTCCTCGCGCGGGCAGCTATACGGCAAGCCTTGCAGAGGCAGGCTCATTAAGGGTAGCAAAAAAGTTAGGCGAAGAAGCAGTCGAAGTAGCTCTTGCCGCTGTAGCAGAAAGTCCAGAACGTCTAACAGAAGAAGCGGCAGATCTTATTTATCACCTTTTAGTACTTCTTCGCCTACGAGGTTTAAAGCTCGAGAATATTGTCTCCGAACTAATAAAAAGACACTCCAAATAATACAAATAAGAAGAATTAAGCTCGACAATAATCGTCTTAAATTAATATCTCTGGCGCAGGCTCTCTAAGGTTATATTGAGAGCTCATTACGTAACCATAAGCGCCCGCATTGGCTATAAGTAATACGTCACCTTCTTCCGTCTCGGGTAGCATTCGATCAGAGCCAAGTCGATCTCCCGTCTCACAAATTGGTCCTACAACAGTAAAGAGGCCAGAACATGGATCCCCAAAACGGGAAATATTCACTATCTCATGATATGCACCATAAAGCGCTGGCCGAATTAACGTGTTCATTCCTGTATCCACCCCTAAATAACGTATTTCACCCTTCCCTTTTTTCTGGTTCACATGAGTGAGCAATACGCCTGCATGTCCCACAATAAAACGCCCAGGTTCAATCCAAAGTTGTACATTAGGAGCTGCATTTTTAACTTGTAATAATGCTTTATTTAGCAAGTTCATATCCAAGGCTTTCTGATTGGGTTTTTCTGGTATTCCAAGACCACCACCAACGTCTAGGTACATTACATCTGAAAATATTCTCGTGAGGTTAGCAAGCTGTATTCCAGTTTTCTCCCAGTTATCTGGGTTTAATACCCCACTCCCCGTATGAGCGTGCAACCCTACTATTCTTGTTCCCACTAAATCTGCCAACCGTTTTAACTCATCTAGTTCAAATAGAGGAACTCCAAACTTAGAGTGACTACCCGCCGTACGCACATGCTCATGATGCCCGCGTCCCTGTCCAGTATCTATACGAATAAATATATCTTGGCCAGAAAATACTTCAGGCCATTCCCGGATTGGATGAAGGTTATCTAACGTGACCCAAACACCCTGTTCAAATGCCCGTACATACTCGGACTTAGGCGAAAAATTAGGAGTAAAAAGTATGCGTTTTCTATCAATAGAAGGAATCAAATCTAATACACGTTGTATTTCACCGGGAGAAACACACTCAAAATTCGTGCCAGCTTTATCAACAAGATTAAGGATTCCTAGATTAGAGTTTGCCTTCATAGCATAAAAAACTGAGTCGACCGCCTTAAGGGCATGCAAAGCCTCTAGTGACTCACGAACACTGTCAGCGTTATAAACATAGGCAGAACTGTACTGTTCTGATAATGCCAATAGTTCATCTCTTTTTCTAAGCCACCAAGGCGATGGAAGCGGAACGGTTTTTTTAGGAACATTGCACAACTGCTCCCAAGTGGGTCCAAAAATCACGCCTTCCCGAAAATTCTTTACTAAATGCCCATGCAACTGCTGAAGTAGGCTATAGCCATGTTCCGCACCAACCACAAATGTCAGATTAAGATCATTAGCGGCTTGCGTTAAAAGATGCACCTTATGTTCTTCAAAAGTCTCGAAAACAGGACCAAGCTCATGAAGTATTGTTCGTATGCGCTGCCCTACCAGGGTAATAGCAGCGCATTCATGTATTACATTGACTTTACACAATTGCTCAAGCGCTTCGACAACATTGTCTAATGCAGATGACTCAACTACACCGTTATTTTTATCAATAGATACGGTTACATTACTCTCAGATGTAGAAATCAGATCAACAGAGAGTCCATAACTACGAAAATGCGAGAACACTTCAGCCAGAAAACCGACCTGATGCCACATGTCCATTGATTCCATCGAGATAAGAGTAAGTCCTGATCTTTTAGAAACAGCCTTAACCTGCGGCGTATCTTCCCTTAACGAATGATGGACAGCAGTTCCTCCCCATTCGCCATGACCAGTGCATCTTAGGAATAACGGTATTCCTGACTTGCGTACAGGTGAAATACTACGTGGATGAAGAATTCCTCCGCCAGCTGAAGCAATTTCCTGAGCTTCGCTATAATCAAGTTCTCGGAGCAACCGAGCCGTAGGTATAGATTTTGGATCTGCGCTAAAAAACCCAGGAACGTCGGTCCATATCTCTAGCCGACGAGCTTCAAGCTGAGCAGCTAGGTAGGCTGCAGAAGTATCTGACCCTCCCCTTCCAAGCAAAACTGTATCACCATTCGGATTACGCGCAATAAAACCTTGTGTGACGATAAAGCCGTCAACTTCGCTTAGTTGCCTCTGCAACTGGGGAGAAGCTTCAAATTCACAAGAAGCTGATAAAAAGTTAATGCGTTCTTTCTCGTGAGCTTGATAAACACTCTGGAGTAGGTTTCTAGCATCCTTCCAGTGAGCCTTCAATCCTTTTTTTGCTAGATAGCTCGCCCCTAAATTAGTAGATAGTAATTCTCCCGTCGCCATTATTCTGGCGTGAATATTCGGACTTGCTTCTCCAATTAGTCGAACGCTGTCAACAAGCTCATGTAATGTTTGCAGATGCTTTTCAATAAAATCTGAACTTACTCCTAGTTCATCGCCCAGTCGAAGATGAACAGTGTGGATCTTATCAAGCAATTCATTTGATCCATTAACTGTAGATTCATCAATGAGTTGCTCAAGAAGGTTAGAAACACCTGCAAGAGCTGAATGAACCACGACTGGTATAAGTCCTTTTTCTATACGTTCTTCTAACAACTGAGAAATAGCAAGCCAATTTTTTGATGAAGCAACGCTCTTACCCCCGAACTTCATAACGACGAACGGTGAGTCAGGGTTGGGCGAACCAAACCTTTCAAACTCCTGCTTTTCTTCCATTGTTGTGTTCAACATGACTCCAATAAGGGAAACTCGCGTTGGTCTGCCGCAGCGGGTTTTATCCGTCACTATAAGCGCCTAACGCGCTATTAATTTAGGACAAAGAGGTTACCTGTAGTTCATTTAAGAAACGCTATCATTATGTGATTGACGTATTTAAAGCCTTACTAATCAGGAGATTGAAACTTATAGCGCTAATATCTCTAGGTCAAGAATTGATCGCTAATCAAATCTGTTCAGTTAGCCAATATCTGTTACTGCCCCAAGAGATGCTGAACTAACTAATCGCGCATATTTAGCGAGTAATCCCCGTGTGGCATAGGGTGGTTCTGGCTTCCAGTTCAACATTCGACGATTCATTTCTTCTGGGGAAATTTCAACATCAATAGTTTTGGTCTCAGCATCTATAGTGATTGTGTCACCTTCTTGAACGAGAGCTATCGGCCCGCCTATAGCAGCTTCGGGCGAAACATGCCCAACCACAAAGCCATGACTGCCACCAGAAAAGCGTCCATCTGTAATCAAAGCAACCTTATCTCCCAAGCCTCGGCCTATTATTGCTCCGGTGGGACTTAACATTTCACGCATGCCAGGCCCTCCTTTAGGACCTTCGTAACGTATAACAACGACATCTCCTGGAACCACTCCTCCGTCTAATATTGCTTTTAAAGCTGTTTCCTCAGAGTGAAAAACCCGTGCAGATCCTCTAAAGCGCGAACCCTCTTTCCCCGAAATTTTTGCAACGGCCCCTTCGGGCGCAAGATTCCCATAAAGAATGGATAGATGACTATCAGCTTTAATAGGGTTGTCAAGATCACGAATAATCTTTTGATTTTCAGTATAAGGTTCAACAGACGCTAGATTAGTTGCCAACGTGTTGCCAGTTACAGTCAAACAGTCACCGTGCAATAAACCAGCACTTAACAAAGTCTTCATTAACGGTTGAATCCCACCAATGCGGATTAGCTCGGACATCATATATCGTCCACTTGGCCGAAGATCTGCTAATACCGGCACTCTGGCGCCAATCCGAGTGAAATCATCAAGTGTAAGGCTGATCTGCGCATCGTGGGCTACAGCCAGCAAATGCAAAACCGCGTTTGTTGATCCTCCAAGAGCTATTACCATCGTAATAGCATTCTCAAATGATTCTTTCGTTAGAATGTCCGACGGTTTAATCCCTCGTTTAATGAGGTTCATAACCGCTAATCCAGCATGCTCACAATCACTCTTTTTTTCGTTAGAGATAGCTTCTTGTGCAGAACTATTTGCCAAGCTTAATCCCATAGCCTCTATAGCAGAGGCCATACTATTGGCTGTGTACATGCCCGCACAGGAGCCTGGCCCAGGAATTGCCGTTGTCTCCACCTCGCGGAGTTCATCTAAGCTCATTTGGCCAGCCGTGACGCCTCCAACAGCTTCGAATACAGAAACGATATCACGATTTTTTGGGCCAGGCTGGATGGTGCCTCCATAAACAAAAATAGACGGGCGATCTAAACGAGCCATAGCCATGACACACCCAGGCATATTCTTATCACAGCCCCCGATTGTCACTAGTCCATCAAAACCTTCAGCTGCAACCACCGCCTCTATTGAATCAGCAATGACCTCTCGAGATATCAAGGAATAACGCATACCTGCCGTACCCATTGATATGCCATCAGATACAGTAATAGTATTGAAAATTACGCTTTTACCACCGGCAGAATTAGCACCTATTGCAGCTCGATCAGCAAGCTCATTAATATGCATATTGCACGGCGTAACCATACTCCAGGTCGACGCTATCCCAATTTGAGGCTTTGAGAAATCCTCATCGGTAAATCCAACTGCTCTCAGCATTGCACGACTAGGGGCCTGAGAGAGCCCATCAACAACTAACCGAGAATGAGGCCTAGGATCGATTTTATTTTGTCCGCTCAAAATTGATTTTCCTTGTTTAAACAAACAACGCAAGGCTATCTCGCTCACATCCTGCCGCACAAAACAGTAAAGACATAGTCGTTACTTTTACGCGCTATAACAGACCTTAGAGATTGGCACACTACCAATAACTAAATCTTTAAAATAATAAAATGGTCGGGGTGACTGGATTCGAACCAGCGACCTCTTGCACCCCATGCAAGTGCGCTACCAGGCTGCGCTACACCCCGACGCCGTCAACAACTGTAGCGAAAACCAAGTGGGATCGGAAACATGGGCAAGAATAACAGCTCGTGAATTCTTATCTTCGCAGAACCTTTACAACTTCCTCCAACTCCGTTCGAAGTTGACGGATTATTTGCTGGCTCTGAGTAAGGTCGGTTCGTGCCTCTTCTCCAGTTAGCTTTTGTCTGGCCCCACCTATAGTAAAGCCCTCTTGATACAATAGGCTTCGAATTTGACGAATAATAAGCACATCCTGACGTTGGTAATAACGACGATTTCCACGACGTTTTACAGGCTTTAATTGAGGGAACTCCTGCTCCCAGTACCTCAACACGTGAGGCTTTACACCGCAAAGCTCGCTAACTTCACCAATAGTGAAATAACGCTTGCCCGGTATAGCAGGTAGCTCTGCGTTATTCCCCAGTTCCAGCATATGCCTCTACTCTTGCTTTTAATTTTTGACCTGGCCGAAAAGTCACCACTCTTCGAGCTGTAATCGGTATTTCCTTGCCTGTTTTTGGATTTCGACCTGGCCGCTGATCCTTGTCTCTCAGGTCAAAATTTCCAAATCCGGATAATTTGACTTGGTTTCCCGTCTCCAAGGCTGTACGCATGTCTTCAAAAAGAGCGTCTACAAGCTCTCTTGCTTCACGTTTATTGAGCCCAAGCTCACCAAATAAAGACTCAGTCATATCCGCTTTAGTTAATGCCATTTCCGGTATCACTTCTTATTTCGGGTATCACTTATGTTCTAATTTTTGCCCCAAAAACACGTTCCAAGTGACTTGTAACAGAACATATTATTTGGTCAACATCCGCGTCAGTAAGGGTGCGGGATGTATCTTGCAAAATCAACCCTAAGGCCAAGCTTTTTCTGCTTGGTTCTATTCCTTTTCCACGATATACATCGAAGATTTTTATATCACGCAGCTTTTTTCCAGAAACCTCTCGGATGCAATCGGCAATCTCCTTGCTTGAAATTGCTTCATCTAATACTAATGCAAGATCACGTCGAATCGATGGATATTTTGAATAAGCCTTGAACGTTGGTACTTTTCCAAGCAATAAACTCTCAAGCTCTAGCGAAAAAAGCAGGGTTGAAGTTTTAATATCAAGACTTTGCTGAAGTTCTGGATGTAATTCTCCAAGCCAACCAATCGGTTCTCCTTTATTAATAATACGTGCGGTTTTTCCTGCAGTTAGCGCCGGATGTTCTGCTAAGGAAAAAACCATAGCATCGTTATAATCAGCAAGCTCAAAAAGAGCTTCTAAATCAGCTTTCATATCAAAAAAATCTACATCTCTGTCATCATTTTTCCAGTGTTCAGGCCAAAGCGCTCCTGATGCTAATCCTGCAACTACGCGCGTTTCCTTTATTGTCGTAGGCTCCTGAGAAAATTGCGTACCCACCTCAAATATACGAACCCGAGAACGTTGACGACTAAGATTTCTCTTCGCTGTAGTAAGAAGCCCTGGCCATAAGGAACCCCTCATCACACCAAGTTCCTTTGATATTGGATTTGCGAGACGCACGCAGACACTATTAGGATTAATTTTTTTTTCCAAGCTCTCTTCTACAAAGCTGTAAGAGATAATCTCCGAATAGCCACGATCGATGAGTCGATCAACAATTCGATCCTCACTAACACACTTCTCTGTGGCCAGACCTAATTGGCGAGCACCAATTTCTGGAATTAATGGTAGGGAGTCATACCCTACCATTCGCCCAACCTCCTCTATCAGGTCTTCTTCTATGGCTAAATCAAATCGGAATTTTGGCGGAATCACTAACCAGCCGTTATCTTGTTTCTGCAACGTCATTTTCAAGAGGCCAAGACTAGACTCAACAACACCGGGGTTCAGCGAAAGTCCAAGAACAGATTCCAACCTATCATGCCGTAAAGGAATGGCTTCATTACTTGGTAAGTAATTTTTATTTTCAATAATTGTTATCGGACCAGGTCTGCCACCAGAAATTTCTAACAATAATTCGGTAGCCCTTTCGATAGCACGTGATTGATGTTCTGGATCAACACCGCGTTCAAACCCTAATGAAGCCTCAGCGTGCAAACCAAATTTTCTAGCTCGCCCCATTATCGAGGCCGGCGTGAAAAAGGCGGCCTCAAGAAAAATATCTGTTGTTGTCGATTCAACCGCTGTGCTGTCACCACCCATAATGCCCGCCAACCCTACTGGACCAGAATCATCAGCTATCACTAAGACGTTAGGATCTAGCTCAATTTCACTGCCATCAAGAAGGGTAATCTTCTCTAAAGTCTCAGCGTAACGAACATGAATAGCTCCAGAAAGCTTCTCAAGATTATAACTGTGGAGCGGTTGTCCCAGCTCAAGCATTACGTAGTTAGTAATGTCGACGATAGGATGAATAGCTCTCACCCCAGATCTTCTTAAACGCTCGCGCATCCAGGATGGCGAACACCCGCCCGTAGAAACACCACGTATGACGCGTCCAACGAATCGCGGGCAAGCATCCTTAGATTCCAGCACTACCGGGAATGTATCTGCAATCTGTGCTGACACAGCCTTGATAACAGGGGCTTTGAGAGATTTTCCATTCAAAGCAGCTGCTTCTCTAGAAACCCCAAGAATACTAAAGCAATCACCCCGGTTTGGCGTTAGCTCAAGATCTAGAATTACATCGTCTAACCTTAAGTAATCCTCAACACGGATTCCAAGCGGCGCATTTGCATCTAATTCCAACAGCCCGGAATGTTCGTCTGCTAATCCAAGCTCTGCAGGCGAACACAACATACCATCCGATGCCACACCCCTGAGCTTCACTGATTCAATAGTTCGCCCATCTGGAAGAATAGCCCCAGGAGGAGCATATGCCGTTATTAGGTTTTTCCGCACATTTGTGGCCCCACAAACGACAGAATGACATCCATTACCAGTATCAACTTGACATATATTGAGACGATCAGCATTAGGATGAGGGTGGCTATCTATCACTTTTGCCACCAAAACTCCTTTGGCAGACCATACGATCTCCTCAATTGAGCCTACTTCTAGCCCACCAATTGTTAATTGATTGGCAAGTTCTTGTGGATTAAGCTCAAAATCTACCCATTCTCTGAGCCACTCGAGGTTTATTCGCATTTTCTAAACCTCAGGAAAACTGTTCCATGAAGCGGAGATCATTTTCGAAAAAGACCCTCAAATCATCTACCCCATAACGAAGCATTGCTAAACGATCAACACCCATGCCAAAGGCATAACCAGTGAATTCTTCTGGATCAATGCCAACGTTACGAAGCACATTTGGATGCACCATTCCACACCCTAAAATCTCTAACCAAGAACCGTTATCAGATTGAATATCCACCTCAGCAGAAGGTTCCGTGAAGGGGAAATAAGCCGGTCTGAAACGGAGTTCTACCTCTCGCTCAAAAAAATGCGATACAAATTCATATAATACGAACTTTAAGTTTGCGAAACTAATGCCAGGGCCAACAGCCAACCCTTCTACCTGAGTAAACATTGGCGTGTGTGTCAAATCAGAGTCACAACGGTAAACGCGACCAGGCGCAATTATACGAATAGGTGCACCCTCCATCTGCATGGATCTTATCTGAACAGGGGACGTGTGAGTGCGTAATAACGAACCAGAATCAAGATAAAACGTGTCATGCATTGCCCGTGCGGGGTGATCTTCTGGGATATTCAAGGCACTGAAATTATGATAATCATCTTCTATTTCAGGCCCAACTCGAACATCAAAATTAGCTAATGCAAATATTTTTTTTATTCGACGCAAGGTCCTAGTAACAGGGTGCAAGCTGCCTGAATTATGCCCGCGACCCGGCAAGGATACATCAATTTTATCAAGCGCTATCCTGGCAGAAATCTTATTTGAACGCAGATTCAACTGCCGATTTTTTATCTCTGAGGTCAGGGTGACTTTAGCAACATTGACTGCTTTACCGGCTTCTGCCCGTTCACTTTCTGGCAGTTTACCAAGCTCCTTAAGAAAAGACGTAATTGTGCCTTTTTTCCCAAGATATTTAACTCGAACCTTATCTAACTCAAAAGGCTCAGTTACAGCAGCAACCTCCTTCTGGGCCTGCTTGAGTAGTTCGGCAACGCTACTCATAGGTGGCCTTCCTATTAGACTAGGAAACCAAAGCTTCTTTGGAAACCAAAGCTTCTTTAGCCACGTCGGCAATAGCTGAAAATGCTTCTTGATCATGCACAGCAAGATCCGCTAGCACCTTTCGGTCCACTTCAATATCAGCCCGCTTCAGTCCCTCGACGAGTCGAGAATACGACAATCCATTTAACCTAGCTGCGGCATTTATACGCACAATCCAAAGGGCTCTAAATTGTCGTTTACGCTGCCGACGATCACGGTAGGCATACTGCCCAGCCTTTATCACCGCTTGCTTGGCAACCTTATAGGTGCGACTTCTCGCCCCATAATATCCTTTTGCCTGTTGCAGGATTTTTTTATGTCGGGCTTTGGCTATTACACCGCGTTTTACTCTGGCCATTAATTCAACCTCAGCTATACGGAAGCATCTTACGTACTGCCTTGACGTCTGCAGCCGCTACTTGCAGCGTTGCACCAAGCTGACGTTTACGCTTTGGACTTTTCTTCGTTAAGATATGACTACGAAAAGACTGGCCACGCTTGTAACCACCCTTTGCGGTACGTTGGAACCGTTTAGCAGCACCACGATTAGTTTTCAGTTTCGGCATTAGTATCTCCCAGTTATCCCCTTGGTCATCATGCCCTTACAACCAAGGTCATCTGTCATTATGTCCGCAACATGTTGCGAACCCTTTAGACAGTTTGTAATAAATTATACCGGCTAGTGGCCCTATCGTTTCCTTGGTGCAATCACCATGACCATCTGCCGTCCCTCAAACAGTGGAAATTGTTCCACAGTTCCATACTCTTCTAAGTCATCCTGCACTCGCTTTAGCAACTCAGCCCCTAGCTCTTTGTGTGCCATTTCGCGGCCTCTAAATCTTAGGGTAACCTTTGTTTTATCTCCACCAGTTAGGAAACGAATAAGGTTCCGCAATTTAATCTGATAATCGGCTGAATCTGTCCCTGGCCGAAACTTCACTTCCTTTACTTGCGCCTGTTTTTGCTTACGGCGAGCTACTTGTGATTTCTTGCTCTGTTCAAAAACAAATTTACCGTAGTCCATAACCCGACAAACTGGCGGCTCAGCATTCGGCGAAACCTCAACCAGGTCCATGCT
>Ga0114999_10001261_pt1 | contig 35414 bp, 28 predicted proteins | sample ArcticOcean_MG_C_3_FD_89820 | JGI IMG/M metagenome (GOLD analysis project Ga0114999, IMG submission 89820) | Marine microbial communities from western Arctic Ocean - ArcticOcean_MG_CB8_126 | ecosystem: Environmental > Aquatic > Marine > Oceanic | place: Arctic Ocean: Canada Basin | collected...
GATTCGGATCCAGGCGATGGGGGCCGCCGAATGTCTCAGGCATGACCACGTCAACGATCCCCTCACGGATCCACTCGGCCACATCCAGACCGATCTCGTAGGCCCTCTCCAACTCCAGCGGTACTCGTACGGCAAGTTCACGATCTTCCCCACTGCGCTTCACCGCCTCGTGAATCTTGCCCACAAAGTCGGTCATGATCCCTCGACCTGCGCCCGCCTCGTCGGGATGAAAGAATCGAGGCTGGACATTCAACTGGAGTTCGAAGCCCGCCACGTCGTATGTCGACAAGGTTTCCTCGATGACCCCAAAGCGCTCCTGGCGCACTTCCCTGTGGGCAAAATCGAGGCCGTCGATCCACAACAGATCAGCATCGACATCCCCCCGTGCGCGGATCTCCAGGTGTGGATTGTTGTGACGGAAATCCGAACACCGCACGGTCGCACTCTCCACACCAGGATTCTGTACCAGGAGACATGGATAGAGGCGGATGCCTCGCAGGCTGGCACGCTCACAGACCAGACGTAGAGGATCATCGCCAGACTCAATCAGACCGGTCGCATTCTGATGGGCGCGACGGAAGATCAGGTGGTCCCACTCTTCCACATTGTGGCCGAGCAGTTCCCCCGCCTGCGTCTCATGCAGCATGGTTCGACCTTCCCCCAGACAGAAGGAGACGGCCTCCACGGGTGTACCCGCCAGTTCATCGATGCACGCCGCAAATTGCTCCCGATACATAGGAGGCTCGTAGCGGTAAATGTGGGGGTGCCTACCATCGTGATAGAACCAGATACGTGGAGTTGTCATCTCAGCGGTGCCAGTCATAGTCGAGCCCAGCCGAACGGTCTTTTAGAGGCAATTCAACTCGACACCCACCCTGAGCTGCCGACATCTTCAGGGCCACTTCCACCTCCAGCGCCATCGCCACGCGGCGACCCGAGTTTTTCGGTTCGTCGAGTCTTCCTGCAAGGCACTCCATCACATCGTTGAGACCATCGATGGCGGCCCCACCAATTTGATCAAGTTGTACCCCCGGCCAGGGCCATTCGATTCGAGTCGCGCCCACTGGCGTCTCGACGTCCTTGGAAATTTGCCAAGGTGTGTAGTTGCCGGCGTGCAGGATTTCTCCCGTCGTGCCCGTGAGCCTCACGGCGGGGGGCCCCTTGCGAAAATGCACGCTGAGGCCACTGTCGGTCACCATGAGACCATCGCCACGAAATTCGCCGCTGCCCGACTCGCGCGCTTCTTCATCACCATGGCCAATAACCCAGGCAGGTTGGTCATCGAGGAAATAGGCCCAGTTCTGGTGTTGCTCAAACACCACAGATTCCACCGATGTCAATTCACCGATGGCACCCCCAGCCAGTAGTCCGCGGGCAACCGCAAAGGACGGATGGTTCACGGAGGCCGCGCCGCAAACCAAGGCAACCCCCGCCGCAGCGCAGGTGTTGACCATGCGATCAGCTTCCTCGACTGTGTCAGCAATCGGCTTCTCCGTGACAATGCCCTTGGCACCACATTCGACAGCCAGGCAAGTCAACGCAGCGCGTCCCTTCGTATTCGAAGCAATAGCGACGATGTCTGGTCTCTCGGTTTCCAGCATCTGCTGGGCGTCTGTGTACACCGCTTCGACACCATAGCGTTCCTGAAATGCGGCCAATCGTTTCGTGTCACGCTCCGCCGCGGCGATCAACTCGATCTCAGGACGATCGGCGAGGGCCCCAGCGTAGCTGGTCGGCACGTTGCTGCGCGGATTGTGCCGTTCGTGGTAGGGGAAACGACGGTGCACGTCGAGCTGGGGAGTGGGTCGATCGACATCATCTACGTGCCAGTGCCCAATGCGTTGCGCCAGATCGTAGAGCATACCCATCCAGCCGAGACCGATGATGGCACCACGATATCGCATCAGCTTTGCCCCTTGTAGGTGATGGTGATCTCTACGCCTTCCACGATAAGCTACCTTGATCCCGTCTCGCCAACACGGATCTCCACTGCATTAACACCATGCCGCAGTGACGCGCCCATCACATCGAATTCCACGAGTGTCGTGTCCTGTCTCCACCATGCGGGGATACGTGGGATCGTCGGCCCAGAACAGATGGGCGATCTGCAGGCGCGACCAGCCACCCACCTGCACGCGTGGAGGGACTCGCATAGCGAAAACCACCGGCGTGTCCTTCGACTGGACTTACCGGACCGGCGCTGTCCGTACCGTGGATCTTGTCACGTCGTGCCATCACCCCTGGATCAGTGAGCTCCTTGAAGACCCGCTCGTTCCAGTCAGGCGACATGGTATAGAAGTTGTAGAGATACACGCCCTCAGCACCATCCTCATACCAACGACTCGCCAGGGCACGCAGATGACGCTCGTCGATATAACGTGTCGCCTCGATGCGGAACCATCCCGGATGGCGCATGAAATCGAGTTCAACGCCGTCTACATCGAAACGCTCGAAGGTCTCGCAGATGACCCTCTCCATGTATTGACGTACCTGGGCGAAGGCATAGTCCTTGCCGGAGCGGATCGCCCATTCGAGTGACCCCTCCGGGAGCACCTCACCGGGTCGGCCAATCAGCAACTCCGGCCGCTCCCGGCGGAAACGGCCATACCCGGGATGTGCAGGATCGATGACGTAGTGGCTGTTCATGCGCACACGCGGAAAGAACGTTATTCCGCGCTGGCGACAGTCAGCAGCCAACACTGTGAGTGGTCCAGTGTCGGCATAGCTTCCGACGATCTTCTCGCACAGGTCCTGCGCGGTGACCGGCGGCTGAGTGGACATCATCCACCCATCGTCGGTGAAAATGACCTTTGGAAAAGATTCGTTCCGATTCATCACGTCTCGCGTCCTCTGTGCCAGTTCAAGTTCCGTAGAGGTCGTCCAGAGGACGCCCAGCCATCTCTCGCGGCAACAGATTGTCCAGCCACTCCACAGACCGTCCATCGTGCGTCTGGCCTCGATATGCCAGCAAATCCTCTTCGTACTGCAGGCCGTTCTCGAACCTCGTCCCCGACAGGTTGCGGGTCTGCCCGCCGCCAGTGAGCGCAAAGGGCACCAGATGATGCCGGAAGTTACCCGTCCGTGACGATCCTGCCGCATCTGAGGTCGTGTCACCTTCTATGTGTTGGTCGATATCTCGCGTCATTCCCGGCTCGAAGAAATAGCGGTTCCGAGCGTCAGGATGAGCCCCATAGTTGCTCGCCAGATACTCCGCCATGGGTTGCTTGCCCATCACTTTCGCCTCCAGCAGGTCGACGGTGAGATTCATCAGCCCCACCAACCCTGTGTGACTCCAGTGGTCCTCTCCACCCCGATTCGTCTGCTCGAGCGTGTTCAGACTGATCAGATGGTCCGTGTAGAATCCGGCAGGAACCCGGTCGTTCTTCTCCGCCAGTTTCGCCATGTCGAACAACACGCGGCCAAACAGGGGTGTGTGCGGCCCATCGGACAACCCATAGACGAAGACGAAAGGCTTCCACACGCGCCCCGTATCGAGATGGTGCTTCGCCAAGCGCAGGAATTGTCGCGGATCACTCGCCTGCCTCTGCCCACCCATTAACTCCGTGATCTTCGCGTTGATCGCCGCAATATCTGCCGGTTGAAATGAGTGCCGCCCTTCGAAGGCCTTCGCATAACGACCGAGCAACTGGCTGCCGAACTCGACACCTACATTGCCATAGGGATCGCCACCGCTACCATGCCATGGAGTCAGCGCGTTGACTGCTGCAAGCAATCCTTTGTTGGGATCCGGGTCCGGAACCAGCAGTTCGTCGCCAGGCCCGTGCGCGTGGGCACGAAAGCCAAGAAGGGCCGCACAGGCCTTCACCGTGGCACGGTCGTGCCCGAGGGTAGGGCGCAGTGCCTCCAATGCCTGCCGCACCCAGAGTGCATCCGTGCCGCCAAAATATGTCAGCGTTGAGGAGACGGGTCCCGATGAGTAGGCGCCATCGAAAAGGTCTGACTGGCTCGCGGACTGCATGACGGCCAAGACCGGTGGACCACCCGCTGAAGAGCCCGTGAGAAATCGATAGCGACGTTCATGCTTGCCGCGATTCGCAGGAACCGCCAAAAATGGATAGATCTCGTCCAACTTGTGCACAGCAGTGACGATCGTCTTCTCAGAAAATTCCGTATAGAGAACCTGATAACCCCGTGGTGGTAACGCGTACATGATCGCATAGCCGCGGCGCAGCCAATGGAAACCTTCAAATGTGTCCGGCGTACATATGACGTTGCCCTCTGAGTCGACACCGACGCTGCGATCGACTGTATCTGCATCCCATTGCGGCACAGGTCCCATCAGGTGGGACGGGACGGTCTGTGCCGACAGCTCGACACCATTTTCACCGGACCAGGCAGGGTAGATCGAAACAAGGACACTGCCATTCCAGCCCTGCACGTCACCGGCGTCGGCAAAGGAACCCGTCCCCGAGGGATCTGGGATCATCAACCGATACATACCCAGGCGATTCGGATCCCCCACGTCCAGACTTCCCCACTCCTCTGCATAGGGCATCCTCTGACCATGGATGTTCTGTACTACCTGATAGCTGTGCTGCGTTTGCAGCTTGCGTACCGGTGTCCATTTCCCCGAGGCTGCGTCGCGTGTGCCAAGCGGGCACCCTTGCTCGGGCGAGCCTGTCGGAATCGTTTCCGTGGAACCATCCGACGCGGGCCACAGAGGTTGCCGCAGACACTGATTGAAGGGTTGAAAATGCTCACTCATGGGGTCTCCGATAAGTGGATGGTTGGCGCGCCTGAACTCACAGCAAGCGGTGACATATTACTGTAAGAGACAGGCTGATTCCACCGACAACATTTGCATAAAACGTGCGCCGCCGGCTCATGTGTCAGTCTCCCGCAGGGTCCTGGGATGATCCGAATGGAGCAGCTGTTGACGTCTCGGCATGTGAGCCCAGTAGAGGCACGCGCGGCACCCAGGCAAGCGCTCTGACCAGTCGCCGCGGTGGGTAGGCGCATCACCACAATACGTTAGGCGGATCGTCGCTGACTTGGGGTAACGTTAGTGAATTCGATAACTGCACCACCAAATCTCGCTAGCAGACAGAGACAGAAACATGCTCCGGCGTCGCATTCTGATGTCTGATTGGCTCGAAGCCGGATATAGTTGGACTCTTAGCACCGAGCACGCCGAATTCAACCCGCGCAATACGGCGGAAGAGACTCAGAACGGAAGCTGAACCCAGATGAATGACACGCCCAAACACAGCATCAAATATCAGATTCTGAACAAGCACCAGAAGGACGGTGTCGAAAATTTTCGCGACATCCACGTCGACGCGACGGCTCAGGAACTCGAGCAACTGGACCGGGATGGGTATCTGGTTCGCGAGACCCTCTTCGACGCCGACCATCTATCCCAACTCAGGGACTCCACTGACAGACTGTTCCGCGATGAGGTGGACCTGTCGAAAAGAAAAACCAGCGAGCGGTCCTGGGGCTCCATCTTGCGGTATCTGGAGGACAAGGATCCGGTCTTCCTGGACTTGATCCAATACGAGCCCATCCTGTCGATCGCGCGAGCCATGATGGGACCCATGGTACGCCTGCGAGGGCTGAGTGCCCGCATCAGTTGGCCTGGTGAGGAGATCCAGTCCGCCCCGTACCACCAGCATCTTCGCGTCAATACGATCCCGCGTCCTCCTTGGTTCTGTGACCCTCACGGGCTCGACGCACTGATCTATCTCGATGATCTGAACCACGACACAGGGCCGGTGTGTGTGGTCCCCGGTTCACACAAGTGGCTGGATCGCGAACCACCGCATCAGCAATTCGACCCGGTGGAGAACGAAGTGGTCGTGCGTGTTCCCGCAGGCAGCGTCGTCATCATGCACTCAAATGTCTGGCATCGAACGGGCCCGACGCTCAGCGCCCATCGCAGAATGCTCATCCTCAGTTACACGCCATGTTGGCTCAGGCGCTCGCCTTACGGATCACCACCCGAAAACGGTCTGACGGCTTCTCTGCTGGATGATGCGGATGAGGCCCTGCAAGAATTGCTGGGCGTGGCAGGACACAGTTGACACTAACTTGGGAGCGCATCCTTACCAGATCATGTCACGATCATGACACACCCTCTTGCTGCTGAGTTAGAAGCCATGGAAAACGATCACCGCCTGATCGGTGGACTCGGAGGACTCTATCTGCTCGCTGAGCCTGGAGAGCTCTCCGTCAAGGTGTACAAACGCGATCGGCACGCTGGCGACAGGGCCACTGATCTTCGTGCGATCCTTCTCGGGCCAGACCGTATGGTGCTCGACGAGGTCATCATCCAGGCGAATGGCCAAGCAACGTTGACGACGCAGGTCAAAAGCAGGGGCGTCTACGTCGTCAATGTGACGGCTGCCTACGATAGATACGGTGACAACGTGTGGTGGGGGTTCGGCACCAACAGCAACAAGTATCTGGTCGAAACATCACGGGGGCACAAGGACGCTCGCCACGTGGAGCCCATCACGTTAGGACCCTCTCTGGTCGATGGCGAATCGGATCCATCAGTTGACATCTGTTTCCTGCCCAGTGAGCGCGGATTCACTATCGAGATTGAAGGTCTTAGTGGCAGTGAAGGTCTCAGTGGCGACGAATCGCCGAGCTTGTTCGATGGCGACGTTCAGTTGCAGGCTACCCTCGACATCACGACAGAGGGGACAGCCACCTTGGTGATCCCGCCGATGGATCATGAGTCAGGCGAACCCTGGTGCCTCCATCTGCCAAGTGGCGCCTCGCAGATATTGATCGACGGTGTCACCCAGTGGGAAAAAGGTGACCGCCTCACCCATCTCTCCCTGTGGTCACCGAGTCGCGACAGTTTCTTCCCCCTTCATGATCTACGTTGGGCACTGACTCCCTATGCGCATGTCTTTCATGCGGACCGCGGCGCTGCACACGAGGTCGACTTTCGCGTCCACAACAATGGTTCGCAACCAGACACACTGCGACTCACCGTCGACGCCGACGGCCTCGAAGTGACGCTCTCCGAAGAAAGCATCCCTTTGTCCCCCGGTGAAGCGGCAACGATCACCGCACGCGCGACGCTCCCCTTGGACGCCGCCTTGGGAGATACGGCAGTTGCCCGCCTCATTGTGACATCTGCCCGACATCCCGAGTTCGAGACGTGGTCCCGTCTGCAGGCCCGCATCGGACCAACCACATCGACACCCGTCGAATTGCCACTCGTCAAATTGCCACTCGTCTATCGGCCCTACGAGCATGAGAATGCGCAGTTTGGCTACACCCCCGACTACCCGAATGACAATCAGATCTACTTCGCGCCAGACAACACGGCGTGGATCGGAGCCGACGATGGCTTGCATCGCTACACCAATCATCACTGGGAATGGATCGACACCGTACCAGGCACAAGGTATCGCGCCAGAAATACGAAGGTCGCCTTTGGCAAGAAGGGCGAAGTCTGCCTGCTTGCCACATCCGCCGCAGGACCTGCCTATCTCTATTCAGCAGATGCGGGCAAGACCTTCTCCGCAGCCGTCACCGATCCACCGCAGTCGGCGACGCAGGCCGACATCGAACAATTTGCCGGCCACAATCTGCCAGCGGGCCCAGCGCCCTTCGTCGTCGCCACGCAAACCGGAGGTCCTGATCCCGAGAATTTCTGGCGTCGGGTCAATGACCTGAATCTCTATCTGCCTCACTTCGAGGCGGGAGAGTTGACCCTCGGTGCGTCGATCCCCGTTTCACAACAGGCCATTGGGATCTCGTCACACTCCGGGATTCCCTCGGCCATCGCTTCAGCTGGCGATCGCGTGCACGTCATCTGGGGCGAGGCGACGGACCCTGGCGTCGAGGTGCCAGGTGTACCCGCTTTTGTCGCCACGTGGGATCGTAGCGAAAATCGTTGGCTCGGCGAGCCGCGTCGGGTCGGCTATGGACCGCCCGCCAACGACGTGCACAATACGCCGAGTCTTGTTATCGATTCAGCTGGATATCTGCACACACTGACAGGCACGCACGGTGAACCTTTCGCTTATGCTCGCTCCCTGGCGCCACACACGGCGCACGAGGGATTTACGGAGCCCGTGCTGGTAGAGGATGGATTGCGCTCAACCTACGTCGGTCTCGTCTGTGGCCCTGACGACACACTGCATCTGGTTTTTCGCGCCTGGAAGGATGATGGCCTCTACCACCCCCAGAGCCACTACGCCAATCTCGGCTACAAGCGAAAACCAAAGGACGGCGACTGGGAACCGATGCAACGGCTCGCCGTGGCCCCTTTCTCCGAGTATTCAATCTGGTATCATCGCCTGACCATCGATCGACGCGGCCGACTCTTCGTGTCCTTCGATGTCTGGTCGACATTCTGGTTCTATCGAACCGACCACGTAGGTCAGCACCGCAAGACGATCATGTCTTCTGATGGTGGCGATACGTGGCAATTATTGAGATCGCGCGACCTGGCAGATTGACCGTTTGCTTACCGAAAGTGCATCCGCTCCCGCGTCAGGTGGTGGTTAAGTTTCTGACATCTGCCATCACGAGAAGACGAGCAAAAACACAATGGAATGGCTGCAACTTGGCTGGGATGCACACTTCGACCCGCCCTTTGAGGAATATCGCGAACGCGGCTTGCAGGCGGGTAGGGTCTCTATCCAGCATCGCGATCTGTATCACCTGATGACGGCGGACGGTGAAGTAGAGGGGATCGTTACCGGACGCCTGCGGCACGAAGCCAGCCGTCCGGCCGACTTCCCTGCCGTCGGTGACTGGGTCGTGTTTCAACCGAGTGATATGGATGGTCCCGTCGCCATCCAGGCCGTTCTGCCACGACGCAGCACATTTTCTCGACAGGCGGCCGGCACGGTGCCTTACGAACAGGTGATCGCCACCAATATTGATACCGTGTTCATTGTCAGTGGTCTCGACGACAACCACTCCGTGCGCCGAATTGAGCGCTACGTAACACAGGGCTGGGAAAGCGGCGCAGTGCCCGTTCTGCTCCTCAACAAGGTCGACCTCTATGGCGACCCTGAGGTGATCCTGCAGGAGACACGAGCCGGATTGATCGGCGTCGACGTGCATGCCATCAGCGGTGAACGTGGCGATGGAATCGGCGCGTTGGCTCCCTACCTGGCGCCTGGCAAGACCGTCGCCTTTGTCGGCTCGTCGGGCGTCGGCAAGTCCACCATCATCAATCACATCATTGGGCACGAAGGGATGGCTACCGGCGAGGTGCGCTCCAGCGACTCACGTGGCCGCCACACGACGTCGCACCGTGAGTTGCTCCCTATGACAGGCGGTGCACTGCTGATCGACACACCGGGGATGCGCGAGTTTGCTCTCTGGTCAGATGACGAGGGCGACGCCGAAAATTCTGAAGACCCTCTCGACGCCTTTGAGGACGTCGCCAAGTTGGCCCGCAAGTGCAAATTTCCCGACTGCCGGCACATGAACGATGTCGGTTGTCGCGTTCAGCAAGCGGTGAAGAGGGGCGATCTCGACTACAGTCGCGTGCGCAGTTATCGCGCCCTCGCGAGAGAAATCGACCAAGCCGCCAAACGCAAGAAACCGGCGCGCATGGCAGCGGATGCCGATTCCAAGCGACGCTCCAAACGCTCAGACCGACGGTCTGAGAAACGGCGCCTTCGCGATGATCTGGGCGAGGACTGAGCTGGCGTCTTGCCTTGTGCCTATCAGGCGCACGATACTGGCAGATGTGATTCATCCTCCCCCTGCAAGCCATCCGTTAGAATCCAGATGACGATGAAGTCCGACAACCCACTCGCAGAAGCGGACTCGACGCTGATCTTTGCCGTCGCCCTCGTCGTCGAGGGCTCACTGTTTGTGGTGGCCATGATTCTGGGCGCTCTGTTCGATGCGCCACCTTTGGCGACATGGGCCGGCGCCGATGGGCCCTCTGCTGCCTGGGGTGTCGCGGCGAGCCTGCCACCGGCGCTGGCCATCATGTGGGCCCTGCATCAACGAGCGAGCTTCGCCTGGCGCTTGCTCGAACAAGCCGGGGAATCGGTAGGCGCGTTGCTGCGCCTGGCGCCCTGGCAATTGGCCATCGTTGCGATGCTGGCTGGATTGACGGAAGAAGCCCTGTTTCGGGGTGTGCTACAGATTGCCGCAACCGACACACTCGCCACATGGCTGGACGGTGGCATGGCACAGATCTATGGCGTCGGCGTCGGCGCCCTCCTGTTCGGACTCGCGCACCCCATCAGCCGCGCCTATGTGGTGTTCGCTGTGCTCTTTGGTAGTTGGATGGGTGTATTGCTGCTGCTAGTTGGTAACCTGTTGGCACCGATCGTCGCCCACGCCGCCTACGATTTCATCCTTCTGCTATACATCAGATGGGCCTGGCAGGATCGTCCGGGTGCCCACAATGCAGAGTCACCCGTCGCTGCAACGGACGAACTGGAGTAGACCTTTACCGCAACCAGCCCCTAGCGATCGCAGCTTGGGAGAGCACGATCATGCCCGCGCCCAGCACGATGGCCACCAGCGGCATCACGATCACGGATGCGCCCATTGTGCTGACTGCATCGCTCATGAACCAGATATTCGTCGTCTGACTCAGCACGCCGAGAATGCTGGCGATAAACAGTGGCAGGGCCCACTTCTTTCTGATCATTAGACAGGTGCAGCCAAGCGTGCCGCCGAATACCTCGAAGGCAAACACGAAATTCACCCAACCTGGAATGCCTGCCAGGTGTTGGCGCTGCGCCTCCGGCATGGCATGGAGCATTTCGTCCGTCATCAATACACGCATGAAAAAGGCGGCTGTGTCCATCAGATACCACAGAAGGGCAATGATGGAAACCACCCGAAACCAAGCAGGTACGGACGGATCAGCCGTGTCTTCGGTCATGGAGATACCTTGGAAGATGGTTGGCGGTGAGTCTTCGAACACCACGTTACGAACATCCTCGCGGCATGGGCCAGTCCGTGTCGAATCCGGCGCTCTGCAGCAGCGAAATCCCAACCTCGAGATGACGCCCTACGGTGGCGACTCCGTGGGAGTCGTCGCCAGGCACGCAGGGAACACCGAGTTCAAGGGCAACTTCCAGAATTGACCCCGTCACATACGGCTCTGATGCCCCCTTCTCCAGGGCCCTGACATTCAAGTCCAGGATCGCACCGATCTCTTTTGCTCTCGCAAGATTTCGACGGATTCGATCTTTGATCACTGGAATCTGCAACCGTTCGACATAGTCGGTGTCATGCATACGGATCAGATCGAAGTGGCCGATCACTGCTGGCTTCAAGGCACCCATCGATTCGAACTGTTGGTCGAAATACGCACAGTAGAGTTCGACGATGCCTCCCACCTTTGCCGCTGCCTCCGCATACAAGTCAGTCGTCCCGTCGATGACGACATCGCCGACATGGTGGACTGAGCCGACGATGTAGTCTGGTTCATGCTGCTTTCTGAGCTCTTCTACGTGCTCTATGTATCCCGTGCAGCACTCCGTCTCAAAGCCAACGAAGACTTTGAGTTTATCGCGATACTCTTTCTGTAAGGCTCGCGCGACAGACACATATTCATCGAATTTCGCTCGTCTGGACGCGGCGGATTCTCCCGCCTCAAGCTCATTGGGAACGAGAAAGTCATCCGACACAGGAGGGATGTGTTCCGTAAGGCCCACCCAGGCGAAGCCCTGTCTGGCGTATTCGTCCACCACTTCGGCGAGGGAATCCTCGCCATCGCCGAATCGGGTGTGCCCGCCATGGACGGAAACGTGAGCGATATCTGTTCGTGGATCTGACATGGTTCCTCAGGCTGATAGGTGGTCGGGGCCTGCCTCAGACATCTGTCTCCGACGGCACATTGTCCTGACAATACACCGGACGAAAGAGGGTCTGCCGTTTAAAGGGCATTTCCTGCAGATGCTCGGGGTGCGGCTCCCACTTGTGCCATTTGTTGCCGATCACATTGTAGCAATTGAAGATGGAGACTCGGTCTACCTGATCGTTCTCCCACGGTGCACCAGAGTGGCACAGAGCTTCGGTGAAAATCAGTGCGGAACCCGCTGGGCATTCATAGTCATCCCAGATGTCGCTGGTCGGGTCGGCTGTCGAGGCGGGTGGAGGAAAGGCTCCCTTGTGGCTGCCCGTCAGCAGAAGTGTTCCCCCTTCGCCTCGTTGCACGGGATTGAGTTCCCACACCACGCGGGTCAAACCGCTGTGCGCCCGGTCATGATGCTGGTGATAGGTGTGGGAATTCCCCGGAAAATTGAACAAGCCTCGTCCTCCATGCGGCGCAAAGTTGTTGTGGCCCTTGCCTCGGATGGTCAGGAAAGTGTTCTCCAAACGAAAGCCGTAGGCATCTTCTGATGCGTAGCCATTGCTGACGAATTCATCCATGAATCCCATCACAGCCGGATGGTCACTCAATTGTTCAAGAGGGCCACCAACAGAGGATCTGTGATGAGCAGGGATTGAGTCGGGATCTTGCTTCAGGCGATAGCAGAAATCTCGCATGGTACCAATCTGCTCTGCCGTCAGAAGACTGGGCAGTAGTAACCATCCGCGCGTATCGAAAATGAAGCGCTGATCCTCGGTGAGAGGGATGGTTGGCAGACCGTCGGCATTCGTTGTCGGATTTGTCATGGTTGCTTCCCTTTGGAAACATCAGTTTTCTTGTTTGCCTGAATGTAGGCACTCGTGGCCATCAGAATGCCAAACTCGCGTCCCGGAAATATCCTTGCCCAGACCGACACCAGAGCTGCTGTTCGGTGCCACGTCCATCGTCGGTTTTACTCTCGCCCAACGCTTCCCCACACTGCGCCCTTTCGTCCCACCTGCAGCGAAGAGTGACTGGGCCACCCTGCATCTTGAAGACCCGGCCTGGCTGCAAGCACTGTTTTCAGCGCAACCACCGCAACGGTTGATCTACTGTCACGCCGTGTGTGATGTCAGCAAGTGTGAAGAGAATCCAGACTGGGCACACGAAATCAATGTCCAGCATATCCAGCGCCTCCTCGATGCGCTGCCCGACACGACACGACTCGTATATGTGTCCTCAGACCATGTTTTCGCTGGCAATGGGACCTACAACGAAGAATCGGATCCGTGTCCGATCAGTGTGTATGGACAAACGCGCGTCGCAGCAGAGAGGCTCGTGTTGTCTCGAGATCGGTCTCTCGTGTTGCGCGCGGGCCTCGCCATTGGCGCCTCACACAATGGTCGTACGGGCCACAGCGACTGGCTCGCTTACCGTCATCGACGCGATCTACCCATCACCATCGTAGAAGATGAAGTCCGCTCCGTCGTCTGGGCCGACGACTTGGCCGATCGCATCATGCAATTCGCCGCAAGTGGCGAGACCGGCCTGCGGCACATTGCTGCAACACAAACGATCTCGCGGATCGAGTTGGCCCGGTTTCTCTCTCAGCATCTGCAGATTGACCTCGTATTCAACACGGCCAGCCGCCACGAGCAACCCGCACCCCACCTAGGTCGTGTGGAACTAACCAGCATCTACGATGGTCACTTGTATCAGCCCCTGCCAAGTGTGTTGATTTGAGGGTCAGACCTCGCCGCTGTTGTTAGCCCCTCGGGGGAAGTGCCATGTCGAAACGAGCCATCGTCACTGCCATCGTCACTGCCATCGTGAAAGAACCAACGGGCGCACAATGATCTGGGCCGAAAAATGACGGACCGGACCTACGCAGATCTTCACGAGGCGCACACGCGACCGGCGCCATTTTCGGTGTATACGACCGCTCGGTTGTGGACGGATGAGCACATTTCTGTGCAAATGCTGAACTTCCATCTTGATCCCGGTCTGGTGGCGGCATCACGACCGGCGGCCACGATTGCTCGATCGATTGACTGGATGAGAAAACGCTTTGATCTAGGTTCAGGCAAGCGCATCATAGACTTTGGCTGCGGCCCCGGGCTCTACACGACCTCCTTCGCGCAACTGGGTGCCAGCGTCACGGGCATCGACTTCTCTGCGCGTTCCCTCGCCCACGCACGCTCGACGGCAGCTGCCTCAGGTTTGTCCATCGACTATGTCGAAGCCGACTATCGCCAATATCATGTGACGGGCACAGCAGACCTGGTCACACTCATTTACTGCGACTTCTGCGCCCTACCGCCAACGGACAGACACAGCCTTCTGTGCACATTCCGTGATCTGCTCGCCGCTGGCGGGCATCTCGTATTGGATGTCGCTTCCACCTCCGCTTTTGCCGCCCGACAAGAGACCGTGCTGTTCTGTGAGCGCCTGCTGGATGGCTTCTGGGCAGCGGGTCCATACTACGGCTTGATGCGAACCTTTCTCTATGATGACGAGTTCATCGGCCTGGACAGATACACCATCTGGCAACCAGATCAGCGTTGGGAGGTATACAACTGGATGCAGTACTTCACTCCTGACTCCCTGGCCGCAGAGTTTGCCGCAGCAGGTCTTCGCCTTGTCGAAACCCTCGGCGATGTCTGTGGTAGTGTCTACAACCCGGAAGCTGAGGAATTCGCCGTCGTCGCCACCGTGTAAGCTTGGCGTTGACGGGGGTCGCCTGTGAGGCGTCTATCTGACTCGCTTCCGTGCCGATCATGCGCTACAAGCCGGCAAACTCATGTTGCTGCGATGAACCAGAAATGTAGAGATGTGATGCTCAAATCTGTGTCGTTTCTCGCCTTGGCCTGTACAGTGAGTTGGGTGAGCATGACAACCGAGTCCAGCGCACAGACAGAGCCCACCGCGCCTGCAGAGGCTCAATCTCAGGACAGTGGCTCAGACGTCCGCCGATCGATACTCAGCGGCTTTGTGAGTGGCCTGGGCGACGGCGAACGCCTGCCCTATGCGACCATCGCCTTGGCCGCAGAAGGCCTGGCCACGCAGAGCAACTCCGAGGGCTACTACGCGATCAAGGGGATCACCGCCGGAGAGCATGTCGTCACTGTGTACTACGTCGGACATCAGGTGTTCCGTGAGTCGATCATTTTCATTGCCGGCCAAGATCTGCGTCGAGACATCGAAATGGCGCGTCAGACGACGCGCCTGAACGAAGTCATCGTCGAGGCGGATGCCGCCAGCGATGAATTGCGGCAACTCACCAGCGTCGTCGCCATTCCCATGCAAAGTGTGAAGCGCATGCCTGCCATGGGGGAGCCAGACCTGATGCGCTCTCTGCAGTTGTTACCGGGGGTGCAGGCCGCATCTGACTTGAGCAGTGGCCTCTACGTACGTGGCGGCGGTCCCGATCAGACGGGCATCTTTCTCGATCAAGTACGTCTGTACAACCCCTCCCACGCCTTCGGTTTCTTTTCGACCTTCAATCCCGACGCCATCAAAGATGTCACCTTCTACAAGGGTGCCTATCCGGCTCGTTATGGGGGCAGCCTGGGCGCAGTACTCGACGTGCAGAATCGTGATGGCAATCGGCGTGAACGCAGCACAAGCGGCGGCATGAGCCTGATCTCCAGTCGAGTGATGACGGAGGGGCCCCTCGGTGAGGGCTCATGGATGATTGCGGGCAGACGAACCTATATCGATCCGGTGTTGAATCTAATTCGCGGTTCCTCCGACGACCTCGACGGTCTCGGGTATCATTTTTTCGATCTCAATGGCAAGGTGAATACGCAGCTGACGCCGAACGACAATCTGATGATCAGTGCCTACGGCGGCGATGACGATCTCAATTTCGCCCTGGGCGAAGGCACCGAAAGTCTTTCGTTCAACATGATTTGGGGCAACCGCGCCGTCACCGGCCGTTGGACACACGTGTTCTCGCCGGAACTCTTCGGTCGATTGATTGCCGTCTACTCCAAATACGAGAGTGACATTTCCCTCGACATCTTCGATACGCCCATTGCGATCCGCAATCGCGTCCGCGATGTCACCATCAAGGGCGATGTCGACTACTTCGCCAGCACCGACCACACCATCCGCAGTGGTGTCGATCTGACGTTCTTTCGCTTCGACTATGGAAGCCGTTTCGACCAGTACAGAGACAATCTGAACATCGAGCCCTACCTGTTATCCGGATTCGTTCAGGACGAGTGGCAGATTTCGCCACTGACCGATGCACAGTGGGGCGTGCGAACCAACTACTACGAGGCGGGCAAACGATTCACCGTCAACCCACGATTTTCGTTCAGTCATCTATTACGGGAAGGTCTGCGTGCGAAGATCGGCGGTGGCAGCTATCAGCAGTTCCTGCAGCTGATATCTGCCGAGGGATTCAGTGGCGGTGACTCCTGGGTACCACTGGATGAGACCGTGAAACCTGGTCGCTCCTGGCAGATCGTGACCGGACTGGAGTGGGAGCCATCAGGCGTATATCGACTCAGTGCTGAGACCTACTACACCGATCTGGCCAATCTCGTGATTCTTGACGAAGAATCTGAAGAGAATAGTGAACGAGGCAGTTCGCAGGACGTGTTCAAGACCGGCGGTGAGGGCTATGCGACGGGGATGGAATTGTTTGCTGAGAAGCGTGGTGGCAAACTGACCGGATGGCTCGGCTATACCCTCGGATATACGCGACGCACCTTCGCCGAAGTCGATGAGGGGCGTTCCTTTCCGCCGAAGTATGACCGACGTCATGACGTTTCGCTGACCGGCATCTATCGCTTCAAGCCGGTCTGTCCTTCCTGCGGTCGCTGGAGTTTCAACTTCAATTTCGTCTATGGCACGGGACAGGCGTTCACACCCGCTGCAGCGCGCTACACCTTGCGCGACCCCGCTGCGGGAGATCCCATCGACCGACTGCTTGGGGCACGCCGCAACACAGGTCGCTTACTCCCCTACCATCGACTGGATATCGGCTTCCGACGCACCCTCAAGCTTTTCGGTGAGGGGGTGGATGCGGAGATCTATTTCCAATTCTTCAATTTCTACAATCGTCGCAACGAATGGTTCGTCGAATACGATCCGAATGACGCCAACACCAAACCCAAGGTGGCCCGCATGTTGCCGGTCCTGCCGACCTTCGGCTTCGACTTCAGATTTTGATCATGAGGAGACACTCTCGCATCATCGCGTGGCACCTACTTGCTCTGCTGCTGCTGACGTCGAACGCCTGTTTCACACCGGGTCCTCTCAAGGCAGATCGTGATCCCGACGATCTGTTCGCTCCAAGCGAAGTGAACGTCATCGTCGTCGACGCCATCCTGATTGTTGATCAGACCTTGCCAGCCGTTGACTTGCGCCGCACGGCACCCCCTGGAGAGAACTACTTCATCCAGAACACGGCTCTTGAAGGGGCCCAGCTCACCATCTCCCAGGGCGAGGCCACCTTCAACTACAGCTCTGATCCGACCAGTCCAGGACGCTACCTGCCACCCGCCGGGGCGCCAGTTGTGTTACCCGAGACGACGTACGAGCTGCACGTAACCACCAATAGTGATCCGGATGTTACAGCGACAACCCTGACGCCACCCCGCATGCGGATCGCACAGCTGGTCCTTTTGGATCTGGATGATGATCAGGAAGAGATCGAGCTACGCGAACTGCGGCTCTTCAGCGAGATCGGTGACGAGGTCTATGAGATTCAACAGAATCAGATAGAACACACCGTCGGCTACCTCGAAGCACGGATCGAAGTCTCAGACAACTCCGCCTCTGCCGTATCCTATCAGTTCGGCATAAGCAACCTCGAGAGGGCTAGCCCCCTGCTCTTCGACAGTGACTTCATCGACGAGGGGGATATCGATGATCTCGAACGCGAAGAGACCTCGCCGCTGCTGCGACTGGAAGACGATGGCCTGTTCCTGTCCTGGAAGGGCATCAACTATGCCGGGCGACACAAGGTCAAGGTCTTTGCCGTCGATAGAAACTGGTTCGATCTGGTACGCACGGACAACCTTGGAGAGGAACGCGAATCCGGCGAGGCAGGTCAGAGTTTCCAGCGCCCCCTTTTCCACATTGAGAATGGCATCGGCCTCTTCGCCTCCGCTTCGGTGGATTCATTTGGTTTCTTCGTGCGTCCCGAGGGCATCCCACCCTGTTCGGGTTGCGAGTGCTGGGGATGCGGCGATCGCAACGCCTGGTCCGGCATCCTCGACCTGGAGTCCGGCAATGGCCGCCTTCGATACGATCGAGACGTCGGCACAGGCGCCACATGCGAGTTGTCTTACGAAATCACTGCCGCGCAACCCACCCAGGCGTGCCCGACCTGCGCCTTCGCGCGAGAATTCGAACTCGGCCGCCTGACCGTGTATCGAGATCGTGGTGCCTGCGATGAAGCAGATGGCTTACAGGGCGAGCGTTTCCGTCTCGCCCACGGCACGAATCTCGTTGCTGACACGAGTGGGACACCGCGCTTCGGTCTCTTCATCGACGCCGATGGGTTCTGGGCCCAGATCGAAACGGGTTGGTCCCTGGTTCTCACCAGTGCTGCAGAGCAGCGATGGCTTTTCGGCTTTAGCGGGGGGTGAAGGGCAGCTACACCCTGTAGCGATCGACGACGTCCATATTCAAGGTCACGCCAAGTCCCGGCGTCTCAGGGATCGTCACCATTCCCTCCTTCACCTGAATGGGCTCATTGAGCAGCGTCGCTTCCTGTAGATGCTGCATCGACACGTGGCCCTTCGTTGAATTCGGGATCGCCGCAGCCAGATGCAGCATGAAGAAGGTGGAGATATCTGTGCCATCGCCACCCAATTGCATCCAGAAGGGCCGCTCTCGTGCGCCGCAGATGTGGGCGTCCCTCTGTAACGCGGCGACACTCGTGCCGAGGATGAAGTAGTCGTAGACGCCGCTGTGCAGCGCGTCGATCGCATCCGGTGCACCAATGTGATGCGCCAGGGGCAGGTCCAACGCCGCCCGAATTTGTCGATACCCTTCGATGTCAGATTGCTTGACCGGTGATTCGAGACAGTGCACGAGAGGGCATGCCTTCAGCTGCTTGCCAATATCGATGGCACGCTCGACGGTGCCGAAGGTCTCGTTCGCATCGACGGTAATCTCGTAGCCAGCAGGCGCGACATCCGCGATCGCAGCCACCTGCTCCACCACATCTGTGTGAGCGCGGCGCTTGAACTTGTGTACCACGTAGCCCTGTGCCAGCGCGCGCTGTGCTTCACTTCGCAGGACATCTGGTTCGAAACCATGCGACCACCACGCCAAGGGCACCGTGGTTCGAGCGGGTCCCAGCACTCTCGACAGAGGCAGGCCCGTGATCTGCCCCATCAGATCGTAGAAGGCCATCTGCAGCGGTCCCACACTGTCATCGCCCAGATACTCAAAGGGACTGTGCCCAGAGTAGACGGCCAGCTCATCCGCAGTCAGCGCCTTGCCCTCACCCAAACCGACGCGTCCATCCTCATCGAAGACCTGATAGAGGGTGGTCTTCACGGAGGGGGCCGTCGCCGCCTTCCATGTAGCAAGGAGACCTTCTGCGTCGGCGGCAAATTCTTCATCTGTCGCACGGTTGGCGTAGGACCAACCCTTGCGAAGCGGTTCACGGACATGCTCCTGGTAGGGAATGTCCAGGGCGATGCTTTCGATGCGAGAGATCTTCATTCCTCGATTCCTTCCGTCGGATGGGGAGCACAAACTCGGTCGAACAGGCGATGGTAGCAACGTCAGCCATCTTGTTCTTCCAACGCGGGATTTGGCGGCACAGCTGTTTCGGTATTCGGCAAGCAAGCTCGATTTCGTCGAGTGAAGATGGCCGCCCCGCCAATTTCTTCTCAGAACTTGCAGTTTCTGTACGTAAGATGTACCCCATGATCCCAGGGTACAACAGGAACACTCAGATCATGTCCAGATATCACGATCCGGAGCACCATCTATGGACATAGTCATCGATGTCGACGGCCCAGTTCCTCTGTTTTCTCAGTTGATCGAGCAGATCAAAGGGGCCGTGCTGGGCGACAAACTCCACCCGGGCGACGCCCTGCCTTCGATTCGGCAATTGGCAAACGATCTGCAACTCAACAACAAGACCGTAGCGAAAGCATACCGCTTGTTGGAACGCGATTCGGTGATACAAACCAAGGGATATCGAGGAACCTTCATACACCCGAATGCCAAGGCCAATAGCGCCGTCGACCTGCGCACGTTGGTCGTGTCCAAACTGAGTGCGACGGTGGAAGCGCTCAGAGCATCAGGTGTGACGGATTCGGAAATTCGGATTGCCTTCGGCGATGTAATGAATCGCCGCGAAAGTTGAGAAGATCGATATGCAAGAGCAACTGATGTTCTACGTCGTATTCTTGAGCCAGATTCTCCTCATCTCCTTCTATTTCCCCCGGAAGGTGCTTCAACGGATAAGATTTATCGTTGAGACCTATCCGCCATCAACCCATCCCAGGCTCTATCCGGTCTCTGTCGATGCGACTTTCCCTGGTTTGGTGGGTATCTGAATATCGTCCGTATCACTGTGGTTCACGTGTTCTTCGCTGGCGTGATGATTCATCTCATGTATGGGCAGCGCAAAGACCCCTACCAGGCGAGCGAAGATCGCGACAGACAGATCGGCATCGGTGTAAAATCGATCATTTTCATCGGCATCGCGGCAACCCTCTTCGTGACCCTGGAGATTGGTCTGCATGCATTCGAGTTGCAGGATCTCTCCGCCATCACGACCTCTCTCTATTTCCAGCTTCTGGCGTTGGTGAGCTTCCGCGAGTTCTGCATCGAAGAGGCTGACTTCGAGATCTACAGGATGGATCCAGTGGCCACGTAGTCACTCGGAGACCACAACGTATGCACCGGGCGAAACCGTGAGATCCGTCGGCTCCAACTTGAGGTCGGGCAGCGGTATGTTCTGTTGCAGCCGCGTGTGGATCGTTTTGTCCGTGGGATTGTTCACCGCCACGTAGTAACTAAACCCACCACCGGCGACCGGCTTCTGCGTCACCTGGATGATCAGGCCTTCAGCGTCACACACGACAGGGTGCCCGATGATCGCCTCTGTGCGAGGGGCCATCGTGTGATAGAGAGTCGCCCGAATTCGACCCTGTTCGTCAAAACCACTGGGATGGTAGCGGTGATTGCCGTCGCCGTAGAATCCCTGGGCATAGCCGGTCATTTGATAGTAGCCGGCACTCCAATTGCGATTCAGACCCGAGATCCGAAGTGGTAGGGCCATTGCAAGATCCCAGGATGGCTGTTTGGCCTCGATGTGAACGCGGTAGTCCTCGGCGCGGATGTCGATTGGGCCGCCATCCCCGACTCGAGTCCCTTCTTGCAGTGAGACCCCGGGGAGCTCGCGGAAATAGTCTACCGTCTTCTTGAAACGCTCGAAGTCTTGGCCATCGACATCAATGGGATAGACGAGGGAAAACAGCTCGTAGTGCAGCCTCTCTCCTTCGGCGAAGTCCACAGCCGCTGCATCTGAATCGTCGATGACTTGGTTCAGTGACATGACCTGAGAGGCACCGCTATCGCCATAGTCGATCTCAAAACGGAGCGGAGATCCGCGATTGTACCACATGATGCCATTCGACCTCTGCGGCGAAACGAGACCAAACCAGTCCCCCATTCCGACGATATGCTCCGCCATAGATTCCTCGCCCGCGGGGAAGATCTGACTCTGCGTCTGCTTCTGTCCTGCTGCTCCCACGATTCCACGGCGCGAAGACAGCAACATGAGTGGCTGCGGATCCGTGCGCGCACCTGTGGTGATCAACTGCAGCGATTCGATCGACTGGCCCTGTTTGGACGTGATATCCAGCTCGAACAGTGACGGTAGCGCACCGGTGCGAATCACGTGCGCTGGCCAGCCACTGTCATAGGCGCGCACAGAGGCACGATGCCACTCACCATAGCGCACATCCACATCAATCAGCTCGCTGTCGAGCAGCGGACCGTATGTATACCACGGATTGATAGCGGGAACACGCGGGTCATAGACACGGGTGCGACTGCTGTGATAGCCATTCCCCGCTTCATCGGCAAAGACCAGATGCGGTTCGTTAGCGAAGGGCCGATCCCCCTCCACGCCCAGATTGGATGTGACGCTCGGATTGATGAGGTTGTTTCTGAAGAGGCTGACCTTCCCTTGCGGCCCCCCATCCCAACTCAGTCCGCCGTCGGTTGTGGGCGTGCGACTCATATGGGTCAGACCGATGCCACGCCCTATATAGGTATTGCCGCAATCATTCACGTGATCGGAACAGAATGCGGCAGAGGTGTTGGGTTTGTACACGCGCACGGGAAAGGTGACGGCCTTGCCACCGACAATGTCTTCGGCGATCAGAACGATGTTGCGATGCAGTGACGACGACAACTGCAAGGTGCGCCGTACTTCCCTGTCTCCATCAAACTCGAATCGACGAAAGACACGTGGCCCATCGTAGAGGGTGATGCGTTTGAGTCCCACGTCAGACGTCACCCACAAAAAGGCAGGTGCAAAGGTTCGACCTGGAACAAACCGTGCACTGGCATAGGTAGCAGGCCGGAAGCACTTCATCCATGATCGCACAATCGGCCCGTCGGAACTGAACACAGGAGAACCACTGTATTGATGTGCGTATTGGATGGCGTCTTCGAAAACGGTGTCGGCCCCCCGTGCCAGACCATAAGTCTGCGTGATCCCCATCCCAGCCTGGGCCGCGAGTTCTTCCGGTGAACGTACAATGTTGACTGTCACGGGCAGCGGCGCGATGGTCGCATCTACCGTGGTCAAAAAGTCATCTGTCACATCCTCCAGCAAGTGGCCATTTTCATACGTCCGAACCGCCGCCACAGAGTAGGCACGCATATCAAACATGCGCATCGTGCCGCTGCCCACATTGAATCCGTAGTAACCGAAGTTCATGTTGGCATTCTTCGCCTGCAGGATCCAGTTCAGAGCGGCATTGCCCTTGATGAACTCACCCTCGGGCGTCTGAAACTGCATGTTAAACAGCGTCCGCTGCGGACCTGCGAGACAGTTGTCAGGTGGAAAAGTGAGGGCATCACCAGGCCCGTAGGCGAAAAAGTGATCACCGATGGTGGTCTCCATCGCGTAGCCTGGAATGAGACTCAAGTCGGCGGAGGAATGCAGTTTGCACTCGAGTTGCAGCTGATGAAATCGCTCGGGTGTGAGTTCGGCGAAGTCGTCCATGAACACGACGAAGCCGAGTCCCAACGCCCTGGCCGTCGCCGCCCATTCTTCGACAGAACCGGAGCCGCCACCAAACGCTGATTTGGCGCCATAGAGACCACGAACCACTCGCCTGGATTCCGCCTCCTCCACGACCGATGCCAGATCGGGAATGACCTCGGCGAATTCATCGGCCACTTCCTGTTGCAGATTGGGCGGCAGAACTCGTCTCGGATCCTGCTGATAGCCGCCAATGGCATCACCCGCCACGGCAGGTGCCGACAACCAGCGGTACGTGTTGTCCAGCAACAGCTGAAAGTCGGACGGCACACCATCCCACCCTCTCGTCAGGATGTCGCGGCTGTAGAGCCACGTGGTACCACTGCCGATCGACCACGTGGGCCAAGTGCTGGTGAAGGCGATGCGTCCCTTCCCCAGGGCGCGAAGGGCAAACAGTGGCGGCCCCTTCACAGAAGGATCGCGTACCAGTGGATCCTCAGGATGGGGGAAATAGAATCCAGGCCCCACGAAGGGAACCGATACAGCCTCGGCGGGGGCACGATAGACGACCTGCCAGTCGTCGCCCACCCAGATCGCCGATGTCTCACTGCCGTGGTAGTGGTCCATCATCGGATAGTAGATCCGACGAACGCCGTCACTGACCGGCGTACCTGGATCGATCGCATCGGTCCAAGCCAGATCGACGGTGCTCAGATTCATGCGGGGAAACTGTACACGATTCACATCCTGCCGCAGCACCTCGTAGGGAATCCGCGCATCCCATTCCTCTAGCAGGGGCCGGATGTTGTCATCGGCGCGATAGTTGGGCTTGAACAGCAACACGCCGCCACCGGCTTCGATGTATCTGCCGAGCAGCTCGATAAACTCGTGGCGATAGGGTCCCGGTGCGCGCGCCTCCGGGTGCCCTTCGGGATAGGGCACGTCGTAGATCACCAGACTCGTATACTGACGGATCCTCTCCCACGTGAAGTGAGACGTGCTATCGAGAAAGTCTACGGCGAAGCCACGTTGGTGCAGTTCGTTGAGATACGTGAGATCGATTGCACAAGGCGAAACCTTGTGCAATTCGGGCACGAACAACACCGACGGTGAATCCTCCGCCTGCGCCGTGGCAACGGCGGTCAGCACCAGGGGGAGTGCCAGGATGAGCGTGCGCAAGCGCATGTCTAGTCGAAGATGACGTGCTGCGTTTTGTGGGCCTCGATGAAATCCCAGTCGTAGGTCACGCCGAGTCCTGGACCATCCGGCACCGGGACACAGCCGTCCTTGCCCAGATCTTCCGGTTGATCGGAATAGCCACACGTATATACGGGGGGGATGATATTCGGCATGCCCGGACACATGAGGGCCATCTCATACATGTGGGTATTGCGGATGGCGGCATTGCAGGCGCGATGTGCCGGTCCGCAGGCATGCAGTTGCAGGTCGAGACCGAGGCCCTCACAGAAGTGGGCGATCTTCATCACACCCGTGATCCCCAGGTCGTATTCGGGATCAGCGTGGATCATATCGCAACCTCCGTTGAGCAGGAAAGATGCCTTCTGCTCTAAGCCACGCACGTGTTCACTCACCAGCAGCGGTGTCTTGATCTTGTCGCGCAGACGCTGATGACCATAGGAAGAGACACCCGAATCTCGATACGGGTCTTCGTACCAGAAGTAGCCGGCCTCATCACATGCCTCACCGACGGCGAGGGCATCCATCCACGTGCGCAATTGGCAGGCGGGATCGACCATCAAACGCCAGTCATCGCCGACACGTTTGCGTACCCCCAGCACATTGCGCACCTCGCGGGCTACGTCGCCATTGTTCCAGCCGTGAATCTTGAAGCCGTGAAAGCCCTGATCTTTGCACTGCTGGGCGTAGTCAGCGAAGGCCTCGGGCGTATCGAGACCCCCCGGTGATTCCTGGGCGTGATAGGTACTGGCATAGGTAGGCAGACGATCCTTGAAGCCGCCGAGAAGAGCGGCCACTGACGTGCCAAGCTTCTTGCCCGCCAAATCCCACAGGGCATTGTCCAGCACACCGTGACCCATGTGATCGTAGGCGCGCAGCTCCCGCTTCATGTCGTCATAGATCTTTTCACGTTGATCAGCATTTCGGCCCACAAGCAACGGCGCCAGCATGCAAGTCTGTGCCAGGGTTGCGGGCGTACCCACCCAATGGGCGACGTATTCCCCATCCACGCCATCATCGGTGGAAATTCTCACGGCGAATCGTCGCGCGGGAAATCTCCCTCCCTTCACATACGCCATATTGCCGACACCCGCCGCAGCCTGCTCGAGGCCGATGTTGTCGACGGTGAATTCGAATTCAGTCACTGCAACGGTTGTGATCTTACTGGACATGTGTCTTCGCCTCTTGGCTAGTCTGTGACTGGTTCATGAAAGCTCTGGGCCTCGTGCACGAAGCAATGCGCATTCGGCGAGAGAGGAACGTCAGGCCCCCACGTGCTCCACGCCCTCACGCAGCAGAGATCCCCAGGTTTCTCGATCCAGGGTGGGCACAGACAGCCATTGCTTGAAGACCTTCTTCGCCGGCGCAAAGGACTGTCTTGATTCCTTGCTCGATCAGCGCCGCCACTCGTTCTGGCGGCAAGTTCACCACGAGCCCAGATCCCTTGTAATCTACGAGCGCCAGAAACTCCTCTCCTACGCGCAGGCAGCGAATTTTCCTCCTGCAGTTCCGCCGCCAGATCCCAGAACAGTTCCTTCGCAGTCATTCAATCTTCCTTGCCCGGCGCTGTGGGGAGCAATCTGCGCAGTCCTGCCTCGACAGCAGCCTCGACACCTTGGGCGAAGGGCGCCAGCTGGCCGAAGCGTTTCCAGGCAACCGTTTCATAGCCGCCTTCCATCAGCGCCCGATCTGTGGGCACATAACTCTGACAACCCTGGGTGTACCCGAGGGCGATGGTATGATCACCGAACAAGGCCTGCGCCTGCATACCGTATTCGAGGAAGAACTCGCCCGACATCCCCACCAATTGCACCGATCCGATGGAGAGCGCGGAGAAGCGGAAAGACATCGACGATGGTGGCTCCTCACGAGCCGCCTCGACCGTTTGGGCCCAGCGCCGCAAGCCTTGGTGCTGATGGTTGGCGACGGCGTCCGCCGGCTCCTCCCACTGCGAGGCCAGGATCGTGTCGATCTCCTCAACCGTCGGCAGCGACGCCAGAGGAAGTTCATGTAGGACCCGACGCGCCGAGATGGCATCCCCTGCAACGATCTGAGCGTTTTGCAGCCCGACGTTTACACCGGCCTGCAATTGCTGCGCGCAATCAGCAGAATCGTCGGCATCACATTTACGAAATCCCCCCTCGTCGTTGACCAGGTGCGGTCGCACGTTACCGAAAGTGCCCGGCAGAAAAAGGGCGACCCCGCCGTGCTCCTCTTCGAGAGCCAACGAGGTCTGTCCAGGATAGTCGCCGGAGATTTGTGGACCGAGCAGAATGGTCGGATGACAGCAATAGCTGTAACAGAGACCGACGAGAGAGTCATCCTCACCCCGCAGTGCCAGGACGGCGACGTCTTTGTCGCACACACCATCTGGGTTGGGCAGCATAGGACAACCGTCCGGTCCCGGGAGTCGGCGATTGATATTGAAGTGGCAGCTTCCCGTGCCACGCTCGAGACGCACTCTCTGTAACCGACCACGCAGAGCGCCCGCCGACGACGACAGTTGCGAACACACGGTCTGCCAGTAAGGCCCCAGTCCCGTATAGTCATCGATGGCGCCCACAATGGGGGCCGAATGACTGTGGCTGACCATGATCCAGACCGCTTCAGGAGGCAGGCCCGTGGCCAGACACAGGGCACTCTCCAGACGCTGTAACTCCGGCAGTCCCACATTGAGCACGTCGAGTGTGACCAACAGCGCCGCGCCCTGACCGTCTGAGTCGATCATCACGAGGCGGGCGTGCACATCATCGAGCACGCCCGCCTTCAGGTCGATGAACGCATCTGGCCATACGCCACCCAGAGGTGGAGTGATACATATCTTGTCACACGCTGCGAGCATTGATACCTCTCTACGAGTATTGATACTTCCCTTGGGCAACGGGCAGTTGTGGCGACGAAACGTACCCGCATCGTTGCGGTCAAGCGCTGGGGCGAAAAGTCAGCACCATGTTCGCACTCGACGGCATCGGTCAATACGTTGAGGGCGAATCAACCATGTCGCTGCCATCAAGTTCCGGGAGATACGTGTGTCGTGAGAATTTCACAGATCAAGACCTTCCTCGTCGATCGCTACCTGCTCGTCCGCGTCTATACAGACGTTGGTATCGTCGGCAATGGCGAGGCAGGTTACTGGGAGGCCCACAGCACGACGGCCGAGCACATTGCCTCTCTGAGTGAATACCTCGTTGGCCAGGACCCTTGCCGCATCGATCACCATCAGCAGGTGCTTTCCCGCCACACACACTTCTCTGGCGCCGTGCTCAGCGCCGCCCTCAGCGCCATCGACATTGCCCTTTGGGATATTCTCGGCAAGAGTGTTGGCTTGCCAGTCTACCAACTACTGGGCGGCAGGTGTCGGGACAAGGTCCTTGTCTTCGCCAACATCGACGGCACGACCATCGAAGACCGCGTCACGTCTGCCACTAAATCTGTGACCGAAGGATTCACTTCCCTACGCACGAACCCGCTCTTTGCCGGATTCGAGAAGTGCACCTCCACAGCGAACGTCACGCAGGCCATAGACTTGATCGCCATCTTGCGTGACGCGATCGGCTACGATGTCGATCTGGGTGTCGAGATCCACCGGAATCTGCAACCGGATGAAGCCATCACCCTCGCCCGGGCCCTCGAGCCCTATCGACTCAAGTATTTCGAGGATCCCCTCCGTCCGGGATCTCTCGAAGCACACGAATATGTGGCCAGGCACATCGACATCCCCATGGCCCTGGGCGAGCGCAACTATGATCTGTATCAGTTCAAAGATCTGATCGATCGCGGCATCGCCGCCTTCGTTCGCACAGATCTCTCGTTAGCGGGTGGATTCACGCAATCCAAGAAGATCGCCGGTATCGCGGAGGCGGCATCGACGCAGATCTTCCCACACCTGATGGGAAGCCCGGTAAATCACGCAGCCTTTACCCATCTGGCTGCGTCGATCCCCAACTACTACGTCATGGAAGCCGGTCAGCACACACCCGCTCAGCGTAGCCTTGTAGACCACCCCTTTGAAATCGCTGGCGGCTATCGGGAGATCCCGGATCGGCCAGGGATTGGTGTCGAAATCAACGAGGAAGTGGCAGCTGATCTGGCAGCAGACACGCGCTCTGTTGTTGGGAATCTTGCCACCGACGGGTCAGTCACCCACTGACCTGTCAGTCACCCACTGACGCAGTGCTGACGAAGCGCAAGCTGAACAAATCTGCATCCCGCAGCACCCATCGCAGACGCACTTCACGACCGGCCAACGCTGCAACGTCGGCCCCATCAGTCCAGGTGACGATACGCGATATCTCGTCGCCTATGATCTGTGTGCAGTCGTCGAGTCCGTATCCAGGGAGTGCCAATCCGTCCACATCCTGCACTTCGACACGCACCGATCCGGCCGCACCCGTTCGGTAGTTGATCTCCAATTGTTGCCCGGAGAAGACAAGGGGCTTTGTCAGCATTTCACCCCCTGCCCAGGGCGCGTTGACTGACGCAAAGCCATCAACCCGCAGCAGCAGTCTCTCAATATGCCACGTGTCCTGCATGTAGTGACGGGCGACGAATGTCATCATCTGCTGTTCGCCACACGGCAGGATACCCGTGAGGGGATAGTTCGTCCGCGACACCCAGTTTTGTGCCCCTGGGCCCGGACGAATGAAACTCTCCATGAAGGTGCGATCGTATGTCGTGGTGCCCGCACGACTCGTGAGTAACACCGCGTCGGCGCAGTCATTTCCATAGAAATGACCGCGTGTGCCATGCAGACCAATCCGCTCTGCTTGTTCATCGGTTACCACACGACGGCCTTCCATGAAACGGGCAGCGAGGGCGACGTATTGGTGCGGTGCGCGGAAATACGGCACCGTGTTGTTCGTGTAGAATTGCTCACGCTGAGTTTCGCCGTAACTCATCGGCACCGGATCGGTCCAATGCGTGAAATCCTTTGACGTGGTGCGTGCCATCGATCGATAGCCATCCATGAAGCGATAGTAGAGGACCCAAGCTTTTTCCTCTTCACTCCAGAACATGGTATTGCCACCGTCGAAGCAGTTCTTCAAATCGCTGACAATCTCTGGCTGCCGTGCCATCTGACTGAAGGTGAAACCATCAGCCGAGCACCAGACGACGAGCCGCTTCGGCCCCTTCGGATCTGCGAAGGCCGTATGTTTCTCGCCCTCGAGGGTCTCGCTTGTGAGCGCCTTGATCCGTTCATGCGCCGGCACGCCTGGGCCTTCATCAAGCCACACGGCGGCCATCACCATCGGTGTCCCTGAGCTTTCTACCGTGACATTTGTGGCACTCTCGCCGGCACGCTCCACCAAACCAAAATCGGGCTTCACCCAGGTGGCGCCATCATCGCTGGTGGCAACACACAACACACCACTGTCATCTCCGACAGTGAGCGTCATGGCCCGGTAATACATCAGATACCGGCCGTCATGTTGAAAAACAGTGACCGGGCCATTGGCGGGCCCCTCCCATGGTTGATCGAGTCGAATCGCCACTCCACCTGACACGGGTTCGTGCAGTTTGAGCGCAGCATCTGTCATGCACTCTATCAGCAAGTAGTCGACGAACAGTTCGCGACGCTCACCGATGTCGATCGGTCGCTCACCGATGTCGATCGCAGGGTCCATGGGAATCACCTTTGTTTGGGGCTGACAGCGGTTCAGGTAGACAAAACAAAGAGCGGGAATCAGAGAGCAGAATATGAAGAAGAGAATCCTGGGAAGAACAGGTCTGGAGGTGGGAGAACTGTCTTTGGGCGCCGCCTTCGTGACTCGCGGCGAAGATGGATTTGAGGGTTCCCTGCCCGTCGTTCGCCGAGCGCTGGAGCTTGGGTTCAATCTGGCAGACACCTCCGCCGACTATGGCGACAGCGAAGCCTCTCTCGGCTGGGCGCTTGAACAGACAGACCGGCCCTGCATCGTTTCCACGAAATTGGGCCCACCACCTGGTTGGACCGACTTTCGACCGAAGGACAAGGATCAGCTGAGACGCATTGTCGATCTCTGCCTGAAGAATCTACGCCGTGATGTAATCGACATCATGATGGTACATGAACCGGATCGTCCTGGTCAGTTTGACTGGTACGATGACGATGTCTCCTTCCACGGCCCTGTCGTCGACCTGCTGCAGGAACTCAAGGACGACGGTGTGATCCGCCACACGGGGATTGGCGGTACCGGTGTGTATGAATTGGCCCGCCTCTGCGACACGGGTTGGTATGATGTCGTGCTGACCGCCTTCAATTCGAGTCCTCTATGGCGCGACGCCCTGACGCATGTAATTCCCGCTGCGAACAGACATAACATGGGTGTCTTTCTCGCCTCCCCAACGCAGCAAGGTTGGCTCGTCAAGAAATACGAGCAAGTCACCAACGGTGCGCGCTGGCTGGCACCACAGCGACGCGAACAGCTAAAGGCCCTCTACGATCTGGTTGATGACATCGGCATAGAGCTACCGGTCCTCTGCCTTCGCTGGGCACTGGGTGTCGAGGGGGTGTCCACTGTGTTGACCGGCCCACGTAATGTGGAACAGCTCGAACAGAACTTCAGTGCTGTCGAACAGGGGCCCTTACCAAACGACGTAGCCAAGCGGTTGGACGACATATATCAGATGCTGCCGCAGCGCCCCTTTGAAGAGCCCGCCGGCTGCCATCTCGAGAGCAACGACTACTGGGGTCCCGCACACGTGCGTTAGAACGGAGTCGCATAGGAGGGGTCGTTGACGTAACGCTGTGTGTCCAGATCGAGTCGAATCTCCGTGCCTGCCGGTAGATCGACCTGCAATCGACCATTTTCGAGTGCCAGCGTGCGTGACTGGCGCGCGATCGGCTCGGCATGATACGTCCCGGCGTAGCCACCCAGATCGCCTGGCCAGACACTCGTCCGCGATTCATACGCCGCTTTTGTGAAGCGGTGTTCGCCAAAGGCTCCCGCCTGCAATAACACACGCCGAGCCTGGGTCGCACTCGTATTGACGAGACGCACGACGGTTCGATCTGCCGCCAGTGTTTCAACCAGGGCTCCAACATCCTTTGGCAGCCCCGCACGTTTCTCATCCACATCGAAGTAACGCACGCGAGCATGCAGCAGGCCGCCATTGTAGATCGGCTGCGGCGCGCCCATGGTCAACTGGATCAACGCCTCTGATGTCACCGGATTCCCCCACTGCCAATGGTGGATATGGTGCTGCGTGCCGACACTCTCATCTGCTCTCACCTGCGCCATGCGACGACAGACTTGCTGATAGCTGGCCTGCTGGATTCGCTCGGGATAGTCCGGATTCTCTCCAGCCAGAAATCGCGACCAAGGCTGTTCGTGACCACTGTCGTGTTTGTCGCGGAAGGAGTGCACCTGACTCCAGTCATTCGCCTCAGCTTGCTGCAGGCGCTCTACCCGCTCCCAGTCGTCGTCGCGCATCGACAGATGCCACAGGTATACGGGATAGAGAGCACTCATGGGCATCCAGTCGAACCAGCCGGCGTCGCCATAGCGATAGGGCACGAGAAAGGTCTTCTCCCCTTCAGGAACGGTGTCGAGTTGCTTTTTCCACTCCTCCCCGACACTCATATGCTCTTGTCGATGGTCGCGCATCTCACCCAATTCGAGGATGCGATCCATCTGTTGCCGCGGCAGTTCGAGATACTTCTCGTCTCGTGTCAGTAGATACGCATTGGCCCCTGCATCGACGGTGGCAAAGTGCATGGTCAGGAAGCCATGAGGGAAGGTCCATCCATAACGGCCCCCATACCATTTGCCATCGACGTATTCGCCCACTTTGCCAGAGGGGCCGATCTGATCTGGCAATAACCCGCCATTGTCCTGCGCACGTTGCAACCAGGCGTCCGTGTATTCGACGACCCAATCGCGATACTTCTCCTGCTGCGTCAGCATGAAAGCATTGGTCATCATCGATGTGATCGCCAGATTGGCCGGTGCATCACCCGCCTTCCAACGCTGCTGCATGGCGGTACCCATACGTTTCGCATTGGCCGGGTCGGCCAGATCCTTGACGGAATCGATCCCCGGCAGATCGAAGAAGGGCAGGCCATAGGGCTCCATCGTCGTGCCCACAGGGTTGTATGAACGTCCATCGGCTCCATCCGTAACAATCGCCCCCTTGCTGCCATTGAGCCCGGACAACACGATCCGGCGCTCGGCGTCGTAGTTGATCGCCTCTTTGTCCTGATTGAGGTAGAAACCAGCAAAACGCTGCGCCAGCTCAAGTCGTCGCGCGCTTGTCGGTGCAGCAAGGCACAGGTGATAGAACAGTTCGTCCGCTTCCGACTGATGCATCTGGTCTTCGCGGAAGCCATAGTCCTTGTGATAGGATCCAAGTCGCATGAGCTGACCCGTCACTGCGTCGAACTGCCGCTCCGCCAGGGAGAGCAGACGCTCACTCCCCCCCATCAGATAGACGAGAGGCCAGTTGAAGAATGGCTCGAAGTAGTCATCAGGTGATCCACCACCCCACGCATCATCCCAGATGAACTCACCATTGTCACGCGTGAAGTGCTGCAGGTAGGGCTCAACGACGTCGTCCATCGAGTCGAAGAGATGACGCTGCCAGATAGCCCATGATGGCATCTGTTCGACTGGCAAATCAGCGATGATATGTGACATCAAAAACTCCGATTGTGGGTCTGGATGAGCATCGTCTGGGTGAAGCCACTTACCGTAGAGCAGGTGAAATCTTCACGCCGCCCCAGGTGACATCCTCGACGGCCGTTGGCACGGGTGACAGCAAGGTGAACGTCATGGTTCCCATCTTCGCCGGTCCCACGAGCTGCCCTGTCGCCTCGGTGATCACAGAGATCGGCTCAGGCGGCGCATTTCGCGGCCCACCGAGGGGCCACTGATTGGCACTGCGGGTGCCACCATCAAAGGGATACAGATCCACGACAACAGATTGTTTCCACTGGCCATTCTCAAACAATGGCAACCCTGACACACCGACGAACCAATCCGGACTGGGTCCCAACATGGTGACAAGTGTCACCAGAGGAAAGCTGTCGTCCATATCGAATTCGACACTCAGGTCACCGCAACTGGAGACCGTTGTCACAGGAGGACAGAACCACCAGCGATACTCCAATGTCTGGGAGACCCTGTTCCCCACCTCTGCCTGGATCTCCTCATCGGTGAGGATGTCGATGCGCCCCGTCTCCGCCATTTGCACCATGCCGGGACTGGCGAGTTCTCCCACCTGCCAGAAGGACACCTGGCCATTGTGCGTACCACCACCGAGCCAGGAGAAATGCGCATCCGTTGGAGCGATCCGGCCGGGGTGAGTCTCCTCACTCCAGGTATTGTCGACATCGAGCCGATAGCGAACGACGTCCGCCTTGGCGTCTGTTGCACTGAGAAGGGTCTGCGCTGCGAAAATCAGCCCCAGAAAGAGATGTGCTTTCTTCATAGTCTGTCGCCCTGTGTCTTTAGCGTCTAGTAGGATTCTATGCGCGGGTGAGCACCGCCGTAAATCTTCCCTGCATGCCGGACGAATACAACCCTTCCTTGGGGCAACCCTTGACCGCCTGGCGGAGTTGAACCTTTCATCCGTGCTGAGTCCACTGAATTCGCTCAGATGCTGCATACACGCTGGGACGCTACGCCCGATGAATCTGTCCGACAGAGACCTATTACAGCAATTGGACCTATTACAGCAATTGGACCTGTTACAGCAATTGGGCGCAGGCGCCACCATTGCCAGTGTCTGCGAGGCGGCGGGCTGTACGCGAGCTGAATTCGATCGCTGGTGGCAGGAGACCATCGACAGACGCGTGCCGGCGGACGGCGAGATACACGCACCCGTCGCATCCGCTGTCCAGATTGAGCGGGACGAATGGGGAATCCCGCACATCTATGCCGACAATGACAGGGATCTGTTTGTCGCCTTTGGCTATGCCATGGCTGAGGACCGATTGTTCCAGATGGATTATCTGCGTCGCAAGAGTACGGGACGACTCGCGCAGATTCTTGGTGAGGAGGCTCTGGCGTCAGATGTGCTGATGCGAACGGTCGGCCTCCCGGGCATAGCAGCGACAGAATGGGATCGGCTGCCGACCGAGACACAGCAACTGCTGACATCGTTCACGGCAGGAGTCAATGCCGTCATCGAACAGTCAACACAGAATCTGCCCATCGAATTTGATCTGCTCGGCTACGAGCCAGCGCCGTGGACCGAAATCGACTGCCTCGCCATCGAGAGTGAATTTCGTTGGTATCTGACGGGTCGCTTCCCCGTCATCCTCATTCCCGAATTGGCGAAACGAACCTTGGGCAGTGGTGCACTCTATCAGCAATTCATGTCCGGCGAGGCCATGAACGAATGCATCTTGCCAGCGGCTGGATATCCGAGTTCAAATGAACGTCATCCAACCGAACCACTCTCTAGGCCGATGGGAGGATTCGATGATGGGACGGGTAGCAATAACTGGGTTGTAAGTGGAAAGTTGACAGACAGTGGCAAACCCCTCGTCGCCAGCGATCCACATATCGCCATCGAGGCCGTCTCCTGCTGGTATCAGGCGCATCTGTGTGGTGGTTCCTTCAACGTGGCAGGGATGAGTTATGTCGGCATGCCTGCCATCATGTTTGGCCGCAGCGAGCAGGTCGCCTGGGGTATTACCAACAACATCTGTTCCCTGCGTGACCTCTATCAGGAAAAGACGGACGCCGAGCATCCAAGCTGTTTTCTATACGATGGCCAGTGGGAGCCCTGGCGTGAGCGAACAGAAACGATCGACGTTCGTGATCAACCGGCAGTCGTGAAGCAGATACGGATCTCTCGCAATGGGCCGATGGTCGACGAGCTCCTGCCACCGCCAGCAAACACGACGGGCGCCGTTTCGCTCAAGTGGCTTGGTATGTTTGAAGGCGGTTGGCTCACCTCGATGTTAGCGATGAATCGTGCCCACGACGTCGCCGAATTCAGCGACGCACTGCGCCCATGGCATGTCCCCACGTTCTCTCTCGTCTTTGCCGACACCGACGGCGACACGGGCTTGAAGATCAGTGGACGTATTCCGCTTCGGCATGTGGAAGAGCGCGGTTATCGACCCGGTTGGGACCCTGCACATCAATGGGACGGATTGCTTGCCTTCGAAGACATGCCCGGCGTGATCAATCCGGAGCAGGGCTTCGCGATCACAGCGAACAACCCCGTGGCGACACACGACTTTCCCTATCCCTTATCTTGCACGGCTGCCGCTGGCTATCGCGCGCGACGCATCCGCCAACTGCTTACTGACAGCGAAAC
>Ga0114999_10001263_pt1 | contig 35391 bp, 32 predicted proteins | sample ArcticOcean_MG_C_3_FD_89820 | JGI IMG/M metagenome (GOLD analysis project Ga0114999, IMG submission 89820) | Marine microbial communities from western Arctic Ocean - ArcticOcean_MG_CB8_126 | ecosystem: Environmental > Aquatic > Marine > Oceanic | place: Arctic Ocean: Canada Basin | collected...
CGTCTGCCACGTTTGCATGCGGGTGATGAGCGCGTCCTGTTCTTCTGGCGGGTGCTGAAGAAAGTCCCCGAAAATCTGCGCCGAGCATTGATTGATGCCCCCGTGAGTATCACCCTCGTACGTGGTGACACGCTGCTGTGCTTCCGCGATGTCCGCCATCATCAGACCGTGCATCTGGGCAGGCGCCGCCGGACGATCTATCTGCCCGAGTTGCTCATGCAGCAAGCCGAGGAGAAAGGCTACGACTACTGGGCTATCGCGGAAGGACTCATTTACGCGGGGTGGATGCTGCTGGACTACCTGCTGCTGGTTGATGTGCTGACACAGTTCGGTCGCCTGGCGATGCGTCGCTCGCAGCAAGAGCAGGAGGAGGAGGGGGAGGTTGGCTGGAACTGGTCGGGTCTGCGACTGAGTGAGCCCCTGCTGCGCCGACTGGTGAAGGATCACAACCGCCATCGTCGCGAGCATCTCGATCCGGGCAAGTCGGAGGTCGAGGAATTCATCACCGGATACAAATCGGCGTTGATTCGTGTGCAGGGGCTAAATGCCTGGTCGCGGGAACCCTGGGAGATCGGGCGGGATCTATTTGATGAGGATCTGGAACATCGTTGGGCACAGATGAAGATGGAGCGGATTGCGGATATCTTCGATTACCCGCGCATGTTCCTCTTCGATCGTGACATCATTCACGGAGCGGCGCGTGATCTCGCGTTGCGACGCAGGCAGTCTCTGGATCCGCATAGTTTCAGCGACGCCTTGCACGACTACCGAGACGCACTCCGCTTCGATCGGCACCCGCTCATGACAGAATTTTGTCGCGGCGTCGTACCAAAGCCTCGGGCACAATTCCTGCGAACCGTCGTCGAACTGGGGGTCGGTTCGCTGCGCGGGTTCTTTGATGCTTATCGCGACAGTGTATTGGAGGCCGTTGATCTGGTTCATCCACTGTGGATGTATCTCGTCTCCCTGTCATCGGATCCAGCCGGGGTGTTTGCGCACGTAGGGCGATTGCGCTCACGAGCCCGGCACATGGATGGTATTGCACTTGAGGAAGAACAATTGCCCCTGTCTGAGCGTGAGATGGCTCGGCATTTGACGGGGATCTTCGTGCGACTCGATCGATTGCCTGGTTATCGACGACTCGCAAGGCAGGTCATCGAATTGGGAGATGGGGCTCACGACGAACTGCTCGCATTGGTACAGAGTCATGGTCTGCAGGATGCCGATGAATGGGCGACGTTCAAAATGAAGAAACAAGCCATCGTCGCCTGCGCCTGCGAGCTTCTCGAAGCCATGGATGGGGACGAGGCAGACGATGCAGAGGAAACCGGATTGGCTTCGAGGCGACGTATTCATGAGGATGAATCCATCCAGGCACTGCTGGCAGATCGTCCGCATCGCTTTACCTCTGATCCGAGTGCCGTGTTGATGTATTCACGCGAGTATCGACGAACACTGGCTGAATTCGGTGCCGCCGATCCAGATACCAACTCTCTGTTGGCGAGTGTCCTGATCCGCCTCGATCTCAGCGAGCGCTACGAAGAGCTCGTGGGCATGATTGCTGGCCTTGGGCCGCCGGCGGTGTCCGCCCTCTATGGTGTACTCGAGAAAATATCGGAACGAGATGAACGTCGTGCCGCCATCTTACAGCGTTGTCGGCGAATTCTGGGTTCCATTCTGCTTGAGCGACAGATGCGCTCGAAGGCTCAACAACGGGCTCGTACTTCCCATCTCTTCGAAGAGCCGGACCCCGAACCCATCGAGGTGCCAGCAGCCGACCTGGGTACGTCTCCATTTGTCGCTTTGCATCGAGAGCTGCTCACAGGCATCGATTTTGACAAGCGTGGAGAGCCCGTCGAAGCTCCGCCTACCGCCGCAGCAGACAATCCAAATGCTGCCGGCGATGACTCGATCGAGCCAGATGAATCGGATGGTGATGGTAGCCTACGTGAGGACGCGTCATGAATCGAAGACGTAAAGCGTTCGTGTCAGTGGCTCTTGGTCTGCTGGCCTTCAGCTTCGTCTCTTGCGGATGGTTGATCCACGGCGCCCGCTCCCGGGGCACGTCGCCCGAAGTGGCGCTGGTCGACGTGATCAACGAGTGGAGTGGCGTCGACTCGGTTACCGTGTTGGGGTTCCGCGACCACTGGGGGAAGTCTCCGGCCGGTACGGACATTCTCAATCGAGCCCTGCTTTCCGCTCTGGGGCGATCCGGGGCCGTCGTGAATCCAGACGCGGGCATCACACGCTCCGATCAACCTACCATGCGCTACAGCGGCGGACAGGTCTTGCCTACGGACTGGCGAGAGTTGACCGGAGAAGACACGCCCCGACACGGGCTTGTCCTGGCAGGCCAGATTCGTGAGGCAGATACTTGGACGTATCTGCGGCTGGCCCTGGCGGATGCCGCCACGGGTGAACTGACGAACCACGGTACTACGCGAATCTCGCAGGGTGATCTTGACCAACTCGTCGCATCCAGTGGTGACTCGATCCTGGCCACGGCGCCACTGAACGTAGCCTATCACGTCGTGGTACGACGAGATGATGCCGGCTTCGCTGAAATGATCGATGTCAGTGAGGGGGCTACACTGATCGAGGGCGATCGTCTGCAGGTGCGGCTGCAGGCGGCACAGGATTGTGAGGCTTTCGTATTTCTGTATGCCTCTGCAGATGGCGAGCGCAAGAATCTGTTGGATCCTCAACGGATCTATGATAGTCGCTGGAGCTACGCTCCAGGTGAGAATTCGTGGACCTCGTTCAGCGAGGGGGATCAAGTCTTCACCCTCTATTTGCTGGTGGCGCCCCGCATTGATGCGGATCGTCAAACTCTGTGGGAAAGGCTGGACGAATTGCAGTCCCAGTCCAAGATCGATCGCATGAGTGGCCTCCACCTGGTCGATGAAGCGTTGGCTGATTTTCTGCAGCAGACGGTTGCAGTCAGTGATTCAGTTCAGGCCATACGAGGAGACGAGGCGATCTCGATCGCCGAAGAGACTGAGACCTTCGCCTATTCGGACGGTGTCGTTTTCGAACATCAGGCTGAGAATCTTGAAGGATCGATTATTCTCCGTGCCATCAGTTTTCACGTGCGATGGAAGTAGATTGAGTTGATCTATTTCGACCACAATGCCACAACACCCTTACGTGCTGACGTGCTCGAGGCGATGGAGCCTTTTCTCAAAGAGGCCTATGGCAATCCCTCATCTGTGCATGAAGCAGGCCGAATTGTTGCCGACCGTATTGATGAGGCACGCGTCTGTGTTGCTGGGGCACTCAATGTGAGAGCTGATGAGATTCACTTCACATCGGGCGGGACCGAGGCGGACAATTGGGCGCTGAAGGGTGTGATGGAGGCCGAATGGCTCAGATGCCAATCTCGAGGCGCGTTGTTGACAAGCACCGCGGAGCACCCCGCCGTGCTTGATTCAGCCGCCGCTCTGGCGCGCCGTGGCTATCGAGTCGAGTTCCATGCTGTTGATGGATCCGGATTGATCGATGTTGATCGATTGCTCAGTACCATCGATAGGGGACCCACGCCGACACTGGTTTCCTTGTTGCATGCGAACAACGAGACGGGCGTGATACAGCCACTGGTGCAGATCGGCCCTGCGCTCAGGAAACGCGGGATTCTGTTTCACGTCGACGCCGTGCAGAGCTTTGGGAAAGTGGAAGTGCATCCGGAGTCCCTCGGGGCGGATTTGATCTCGCTGTCGGCACACAAGATCAATGGGCCCAAGGGATCGGGTGCTCTCTACGTGCGGTCTGGCGTTGAGATAGAACCCCTGCTACATGGGGGAGGGCAGGAGGCAGGTCGTCGTCCCGGTACGCTTCATGCCGCAGGGATTGTCGGACTTGGCGCGGCAACGAGGATTGCCGAAGCCGGACGGATAGCTACGGCGCAGCACCTACAGTCTCTGCGAGATCGCTTGCAGGCAGGTTTGATCGAAGCGGTCGGTGATGTCGAGATTCATGGAGGTGATGCCGATCGCTTGGTGCAGACGCTCAATGTCTCTTTCACCGGCGTCGAGGCGGAGGCGGTGCTGCTGGGACTCGATCAACTCGGCATCGCCGCAGCGAGTGGTTCAGCCTGCACCGCAGGGCAGCCTGAACCATCGCATGTCTTGCTGGCAATGGGCGTTGAGCCTCGGCAAGCAGCCAGTGCGATACGTTTCAGTCTCGGCTGGGGGAATGACGAAGCTCAAGTCGACGAAGTCCTGGATGTCTTGCCACCCATCATTGCCCGACTGCGAGCAATGTCCGTCTTCTAGGTGAATCGCGCTTCCCCTGGCAATTCGTGTTGCGCTGTGATACCCCTCGTCGCACGCTACAGGACCGCGCAGATGGCAGTACAGAGTCCTTCCAGATTCTCCGGAGTAATACCCGCTACATTGATTCGACCTGAACCGACGATGTAGACGGCGTGTTCTTCGCGCAATCGCTCGACCTGCTGAGGATTGAGACCGCTGAAGGAAAACATGCCCTTCTGCCGTGTGATAAAGGAGAAATCCTGTGTCGCGCCCTGTTGTGCTAGACCCGCCACTAACGATTGCCGCATCTTGTTGATGCGATTGCGCATGTGAGCCAGCTCGTCGAGCCAGAGAGAACGTAGATCGTTGTCATTGAGGATCGTTGTGACAAGGGCAGAGCCGTGGGCCGGTGGATTGGAGAAGCTCGTCCTTACACAGATCTTGAGTTGGCTCAGGACGGATGAGGCTTGCTCTGCGTCGGTGGTGACGACACTCAGAGCGCCGACGCGATCCTGGTAGAGACCGAAATTTTTGGAGAAGGAACTGGCCACAAAAAACTCGGGGACCAATTTCTGAAAGATCCGCAATCCCTTCGCATCCTCCTCAAGACCCTCGCCAAAGCCCTGATAGGCGAAATCTATCAGGGGCAGGGCGCCCCGTTCTGCGAGGGTTTTTGCTACGGCTGCCCACGTGTCGGCGTTCAGATCGACACCGGTCGGGTTGTGACAACACGCATGTAGCAGGACAAGGTCACCGGCTTGCGTTTCTGCCAAGCCGGCGAGCAGACGCCCTGTGTCGAGCTGTCTCGACGCAGCATCATAGTAGGGATAGGAGCGGCACGTGAGCCCCGAAGCTTCGAAGATCTTCGGATGATTCGCCCATGTCGGATCGGGTAGCCACACACGCGCCTGTGAAAAATGACGAGCGGCAAAATCGGCGGCGATGCGCAGGGCACCCGTGCCGCCCGGAGACTGCACGGTGACTGTGTTGGCCTGCTCGTTACTTTCCGATCCGAAGACCAATTCGCGCACGACACGACCATAGTCGGGCGTTCCATCGATCGGCAGATAAACCTTGCTCGGTGTTGACTCGCCGAGTCGCGACTCGGCGGTTCGTACGACGTCCAAGACGGGGGTCACGCCCGTTGCGTCGCGATATTCTCCAACACCGAGATTGATTTTATGGGCTCGATTATCGGCGGCGAAAATCGCCGAGAGACCCAGAATGGGATCTGGGGGGGCGGGTTGGATTCGTTCGAACACGGCGATGCACCGTTTCTGGGTTGAGGGTCCTCAGGAAATGTGTAGGGTACCGCCGCAGAGGCGGTGTCGTGCTAGTTCAGGATGAGACGTTGTCGGGCGGCTTATAGGTCACGTCGCGCTCATAGGTCACGTAACGTAATCTGTCCTCTTCTGTGTCGTCAACGATTTGCCAGGCTGCCGCGTCCCAGGCCGGAAAGAATGTGTCTGCACCGTCCACGACATCCGGCACATGTGTCAGGATCATCTGATCCGCCAGCGGCAGTGCCTGCTCATAGACGGCCTGACCCCCGCAAACGAAGGCGAAAGCAGTGTTCAGCTGACGGCAAAATCCTAAAGCCGTCGCCAGATCGTCAAACCTCCGTGCACCCTCAGCCAGTGGATAGTCCTGCTGGCGAGATAACACAAGATTTGGTCGACCGGGTAGGGGACGCTTTGGGAAGGATTCATAGGTGAGCCGGCCCATGATGCAGGGGGCGCCCATCGTCGTGCGCATGAAGTGCAGCATGTCTTGCCTGTAGTGCCAAGGTATGTCTCCGGCGCGGCCAATGACACGTTGCGCATTCAACGCCGCGATGAGTGCAATCTTCATGCTGCTCCATCCGGATAGAAGAAGCGACGCAGTCCTTCCTGATCAGCCTGGCGGGCACTGGCGACTGTGCCGCGATAGGCGACCCGTCCATCGTCGAGCATGACCAGATCACCATTCAGGCGATCAATGCTCAGAAGTTCATGGGTGACAACGACGATCCCCATCCCCAATTGCTGGTTCAGGGACAACAGCAACCGATCAATACCTGCCGCCGTCTCGGGATCGAGTCCGGCTCCCGGTTCATCGCAGAACAGGATTTCAGGTTCAAGACTCATGGCTCGCGCCAGAGCTGCTCGTTTGCGCATTCCTCCCGACAGCTGTGTCGGCAGTAGATGCGACGTGGAATCGAGTCCAACCAGCGCCAGACGTGTCTCAACGAGGTCCTCAATGAAGTCAGGCGCCCAATCCGTGTGCATCTGCAAGGGCAGCGCGACATTCTCGCCGACGGTCAGCGAATTGAGCAATGCGCCATACTGAAACATCACACCCACACGCTTGAGCAGTCTCGCCTGATCTTGTTCGGTCAACGTATGCAGAGACTCACCCAGCAGCCGCACCTGACCAGACTTGGGTGCAACGAGGCCAATGATTGTCTTCAGGAGTGTGCTTTTGCCGCAACCGGAGCCGCCGACGATACACAACACATCACCATCCTCTACACGCAGATCGACGCCCTCAAGAACGCGATGTTCGTTTTCGTCAGAGCCATAAGAAACGCACAGGCCCTCGACCTCTACAAGGGGGCGAATGTTGGAATCTGTGGTCATGATCATCTCTACCGCAGGTAGAAGATGAGCCCCCAGACCAAGTCCAGAACGATGATGGCGAAGATCGACGTGACCACAGCGGATGTCGTCGCATTGCCGACCCCCGCCGCACCGCCGCGGAACTGCAGACCACGAAAAACGGAGATTGTCGTGATCACCCAGGCGAAGGAGATAGATTTCACGAGGCCTGTGACGATATCCTTCAGCAGCAGCGCGTTCGTCACGCGATTGAAAAATGTTGCTGGCGAAATATCGAGCGACAAAACCCCCGTGACCGTGCCGCCGAGCAGGCCGACGAAATCGGCCATGATGGTGAGCAAGGGTAAACTCAGCAGCATGGCCCACATCTTGGGTACTGCAATCAACTTCAGAGGGTCAATCGCCATCGTTTGCAGGGCATCGATTTCCTCCGTGAATTTCATCGTGGCGATCTCAGCGGCAAAGGCTGAACCTGATCTTCCCGCGATTATAATGGCCGTCATCAGGGGGCCCAATTCGCGCGTAATTCCGATCGCCAAGAGATCTGCCACCAGGACGTTGGCGCCGAACTGCCGCAACTGTGCCGCCGCCTGTAGGGTGGAAACGCCACCGACAAGGAATAGGACAAGTGTGACGATGCCGAGTCCCTGAGCCCCGATGATACTGGCCTGCTCAACAAAAGTGCCTTGACGGATTCCACGGCGCCGAAACAAGCACTCCACCGTTGACCACGTCAGGTCCGACATGACGTAAAGAAACTCCATCGTGGCATTCACGTCGTGGTAGGCGCGGTCTCCGAGGCGATTCAGGAAATCTTCCGTGGTCCGTTCGATCTCGACGGATTCGTCAGCGGCAGAATCCTGGGTCACCGCACCAGTGGATGCTACCGATTCGTAGAATGCCCGCAGAGATACAGGTACATCGCCCACGGTGATCTGCGTGCCGACGCTCTGGGCAATGTTGGGAAGTCGCTGCAACCAGACCGCACCGCCGGTATCCAGGCGATCGATGGTCGTCAAGTCAATTTGCAGGTGTTGGGGGGCGCCGGCGGAGAGGATCTGACGTAGTTGGATCTCAGCGTCGCCTGCTGAGGCCACCGTCAGTGGCCCAGAGATGTGCAGGACGTCGCCTGTTAACTCCAGTCGCGCCGCCATGAGCCAGATCAGAAGAAACGAGAGAAGCGCAGCAGGACCTGCTCGCGCCCCTGCGTGTCGTCGAGGGTGCTGTTGCGTTCAAGGTCGGCGACGAGGTCGAGGTTGATAAAACTCGTCAAGACGATACGCAGACGATTCTCCCATGTGAAGAACCAGTCTTTGCGGTCACGCGACGACATGAGCAGATCGAATTCAGAGTTGAGGTTGACGTAGCGTGACAGGCGTGCGTCCATGATGAGCAACACCTCCAGGCCCGTGCTGGTGGAAGACTCGAGTTCGGTGATCGTCCGCTGTTCGCCGACCTGGCCGAGCTCAAAACTGTCTGTCACCAGTTCCTGCAAGGCCCCGACGCCGAGACGGAGATCCATGTTGAGTGGAAAGCTGCGGATCACCTGGGAATTGATGCCAACGCCTTCACGGAAGGTCAGCGGCGACAGTGACGGTGCTATTGTCAGCTGGTCGCGGCCTCTCAACGTGTCGACGGATCCATTCACCAGCGTGCGAACGATGTCTTGAGGCGACGCGAAGCGTGTATCATCGGAAAACAGGGTGGTCTGCACGACGCCACGCAGGTAAGGGCCAAAGCGCGGAGACAGCCGACGGATATAAGTTGCACGCACCTCGGCGCGGTCAATGCTCTTGCGCAGATCCTCGCCTTCCTCCTTTGTCGCACCCTCCTCAAGAATGACGCGGATGCTTGCAAAGTCACGATCCGTGCTGTAACGGGTTCGATTAAAGATTTGCACTGTAAAGTTCAAATTGGCGCGATCATCTCCACCCGTGTTCTGAGATGTGTTCAACTGCGCCGCCCCGGACAATTCCGTCTGCGAGATGATGGATCTCAACGATCGGGTCGCTTGTGTCTGTTCTACGAGGCGGGGATAAAAACCGATGAAGTCACCCGAGCCGGAATCGAAAATCAGATTCCGCTGTGTCAGGGTTGCGGGTTGTAGTTGGACACTGAATTTCCGAATCGTGGAGAAGGATTCGCCGACGCGAACCACGTGGTATACTCCGGGCTTCAACAACCAGGTGCGTACGCGCTCGCCTCGTTCTTCCTCGATGCCGAAGCCGAGTCCATAAGTTTCACCTGTGGTGGCGTCGAGGATTTCATAATTCTCATTTACGGCGGTACGAGTGTTGTCGAGGACATCGATGACCAGACCTGCCCAGTCGGGCTTCATCATCGTGCGCTCGCCCTCGAAGATGGGCACGGTCTTACTGAATCTCTGTGAAATGGCGCCAGAGCCAAAGAGCAGCTCATACGTGCCCGGATCGAGGGGAATGCCAATGCCTGGAGAGGCAGAGGAGACGAGCCGGCCATCATGTTTGATCTGATAGCTGGGTTCATTGCCCAAGGTCATAGCAGGGACGAAGAGCAATCCCTTGCCTTTCGGGATCAGTACCTGGTCCTGCTGCAGTTGTGCTCTTGCAGGCAGCGTCGTCCAGGTAATCTCATCAGCTGTGGCAGCAGATTTCGAGAGCAGCAAACAAAGCAGAAAGAGAGCAAGGGCCTGTCGCATCAGCGTTCTGCCTCAGTGATCAACGTGCCAGGCAAAACGACATAGTCTTTTGTCGAGCGAGGGATGCTTTCTTCCTTCACGCCTTCGACAGTGTCTGCGACAGCGTCACCATTCCCATTGTCGAGTAGGATGGAGATGTCGCGGCCTTCCGACTGCATCTTGCGCAGCAACATCCGTCGATCGATCTCCAGAATGCCCCGCTCCATGTTGTAGCGCAGCAATTCGCGCAAAGCACGGACGGAGATGACCGGATCAGAATCGAAGACCTCCTCCTCGACGGGATCGAAGTCCATCTGCCAGACGATCGTGTTCTGCGAATTGAGCAGTTGCATGCTGATGTCCAGACGCACATACCAACGATCACCACTGTCAAAACGCTCGATCGCAGCTACGCTACCCGTGAGGGTAAAGTCTGGCGATGAATCGAGGAACTCCTGTCGAATATCCGTGAAGAGCAGCGCCTGCTTCAGATATCCCTCGACGGCATCGGTGATCATGTCACTGGGACGCACACCCCAGACATTGTCAGGATCGAAACGAACCTCTTCGGGTGACAGACGAAAGACGATCTGGTCACGTTCATAGAAGCGGGAGACAGAAAATTCCTCGACCTGCACCCGATACTCATAGGGGCGTTCGGAGAGTGGCATAGATACCCTCAACGGCTCTGCCTCAATGACGAACTGGCGTCGGACACGTCGCTCTGCCTTGCCGGGAAGCAGCTGTGCGCACGATGTGAGCAGCAAACATGCGCAGAAGCTGAATACGACCCGTCGCAGTAATTCTGTCCCTGATTTCTGTGGCCGTGTCATTCTACTCCTCACGTCCACGGATCAGGATCGAGGGGTCTTCACGAATCAGCTCCGTTGCCTGGCGCACATTGAGTAGGGTTTCCTCGAGGTTTTCCATCGCATCGAGCAGGCTCTTGCGTCCTTGAAGGACCGTCAAGTCGATATGAGTGACAGTGGTGTCGATGTTTCCCGCCATCGTCGTCAGTTGCGCCAGCAACTGTGGTACGGGACCCTCTAACTGCATGCGGACCGCCTGCACTGCCAGGTGCAGATCCTTGGCCGTCTGCCGCATCTCCTCGGCAGCAACGGCACGCTGGAGGGAATCCATCGTCGCTTTCATGCTCTGCGTCGTGGCGACAAGATTTCCCGTCATCGTCGACAGATTCCGGATCGTCGCGTGAAGTTCCGCCTCGTTCTGGGTCAGCAGAGCGTTGGCATTCTCCATCATTTCTCCACCCGAAGACAGCAGTTGGGCGAAGTGGCGGCGGTTTTCTGTGTTTGTAAGCTCTCCCATGTTGAAGATCAACAATTCGATCTTAGTCAGAAGCTGATCTGCGCGCTCCTCCATATTCGCAAAGAAGGTGCCACGGGACGGGATCGTCGAGCCCGGAGGCAACGGCGGGGATTTCTTCGAACCGGCAACCAGTTCGATGTACTTGAGCCCTGTCACGCCCTGACTGAACAGCAGTGCTTGTGTGTCTTGTCTGATCGCGTTGGGAATCTTCTTTGCTTGCAGGGAGATCTCCACGACGATGAGACTGATATCCTCGGCAGAAACACGTGTGTTCTCAACACGGCCCACGGTGACGCCTTGATATTTGACCGGGTCTCCTGCGGTCAAGCCGCCGATCGATTGCTCAAACTCAATGCTGTAGTCAACCCGCTGGCGCAACAACTGCGATCCGGCAACCACGAGCAGAAACCCCCCCAGCACGCAGAAGCTGAAGACAAGGAAGAGAGCGAGTCGAATCTTCTGGGCGCGTGTGGCCATCGACGTGCCGAAGCGAAGAGGAAAATCAGGGCTTGGAGAAATTGCAACGCGTGCATTTGCGCACGAACGTGAGACCAATATGATGAAAGGGGTGAACGCATACAAGGGACGTATGTTCGCAAAAATGGCAGGACAGTAAGGTTCGATGAGGTCGAAGTTTGGTCGGTGACCTGGGTCACATGTCGCCCAAGTGGCGGCGGCAAGTTACTTTCGTGACATGGCAAAGAAAGATCGATCCAGAGGAGATGACCTGCGTCAGGCGATCAAGGGGCAGGTGCGGCATCCATATATCACCGGCCAGGGCCTGGCGGCGGCGGGTGTGGGTGAATCGGCTACTGATGCATTAGAGGCCGGGCAGCGTCGTTCTTGCGATGAAACCGATGCCCGAAGGGATTCAGCGGATTCAGGCAAGGATTTGACTGTAGATGAACAGTCGCCTGAAGATCCACACTCGGAACATCCATCGTCACAGGATTCAGACGCCCAGGATCCGGCGTAGGCACCTAAAAAGCCCGATGTAGATCTTCTCGCCGACCCCGACAGATCTTGGCGTCTGAGCATGAGGCGCACTATATTTCGCAATCGTTGTAACCTGTAGTTTCCGCTTCGTTTAGGCCCTTTGTACCTCCATCCTGATGCGACCTGATGCTCGCCACCACTCAATGATTCGGCAGTACTTTCACGGTCGCCGTCTACTGGTCACCGGCGGTACGGGATTCGTCGGGCAAGCTCTCATCGCCAAGGTGCTCACCACACTTGGGGACGAAGTCGAGTGCATCTATGCCCTGATTCGTCCTCGTCGTCGCACCGATGGCCAGGTCATTGATCCGGCGCAGCGTCTGCGGGAGGTTTTCGAGGGATCTGTGTTCGACCCTCTGCGTGCTGATCCTCAGCATTGGGAGCGGTTGAAGCAGAAGGTCGTGCCCATCGCCATCGATGAACGCCAGGCAGACCTGGGCCTGGCTCCCGAAGACCGTCAGCGTATAGTGGCCGAGGTGGACACGATTTTCAACAGCGCCGCCACGGTCGTATTTGATGAGCCACTGAATGTGTCGTTGCAGGCCAATATTGACGGTCCCATGGCACTTCTCGAGCTGGCACACGAGAGTGAGCGCATTGTGCATTTCGTTCACGTCTCGACGGCCTACGTCAATGGCCAACGCCATGGTGTGATCCCCGACGAAGAGCTTCCCCTCGATCGCGATATGCGACAGGTCATCGATGGCTTACCTCCGGCCTACGATCCGGTCGCCGATGTCGCCGATTGTCGCGCCGTCTGTGAACGAACGCAGCAGTTGTCGCGATCGGATCAGCACATTCGCCGGTTCAAGAAACAGATCCTGGCACAGCACAAGACGCTGTCGCGAAAACTGACCAAGAGTCGCCTGGATCGTCTGACCGAGGAGCGCCGACAACGCTGGGTCGAGCGACATCTTGTGGATGAGGGAATGAGCCGTGCCCGGGCTCACGGGTGGAATGATGTCTACACCTACACCAAAGCGGTCGGCGAGCAGATGCTTTCCCTGCATCGAGGCGCGGTGCCACTCGTCATCGTGCGCCCAAGCATCATCGAGAGCAGTGTGCAAGAGCCGGAGCCGGGGTGGATCACGGGCCTGAAGGTGATGGACCCGCTGCTGGCGGCATACGGCCGCGGCATGGTGCCGGATTTCCCGGCGCGCAAAGATATCATTCTTGATCTGATTCCCGTCGACAAAGTGGTCAGTACGACCCTCGCCGCCGCCGCCACCGCCCATCCTGAGAAGATTCACGTCTATCACATCTCAACCGGTGATGAGAACCCCGTGCGGGTTCAGGAGGTCTTTGAGCACGTTCGCGCGCACTTTCTCGCGATGCCCATGGTCGATCGGGATGGGAAGACGCCGAAGTTGCCGCAGTGGCGTTATCCGTCGGTGCGCACTTTCCGCCTCGCCTTCCACGTCTTCTTTATGTGGCCGATCCAGATACGTGAGTGGGTGGGTGAGAAGTTGCCATTCTATACGATGTCGAGCCGCCAGAGGCGTTTTCTGGGAACGGCCAAAGTGCGTTTGCAGCGCGTTCTCTACTACACCGACATCTACCATCCCTACACGAATCTTGACTGCTGTTTCAAGACCACTTCAACGCGCACGCTCTTTGAGGCGCTGCCACCTGATGAGCAGCGCGATTTTAATCTCGATGTGCGCAGTATCGACTGGGCTCACTACATCAGCAAAGTCCATATCTCCGGCCTGCGCAGGCATGTCTTGCGCGAGGAGTTGGAGACGGAGCTGCCAGAGTCTCCTGCAGAACTGGGCGATGTCGAACAACGACTGCAGGCGGAGAGCCAGATTCACACGCTCGCAGATCTATTTCGCTGGTCCTGCGAAACCTATACGGACCGAATCGCACTGCAGATTCACCAGCAGGGCCGCCTGCAGCGGCAGACATACGGCGAGCTCGCTGCGGAAGCCGACCGGCGTGCCGGTCAATGGCAACAGATGGGATTGGTTTCAAGAGATCGGCTGCTTTTGCAAGGGGCGAACAGTCCTGAATGGGTGCAGTCCTACTTTGCTGCAACCTTGTCCGGGATCGTCGTGGTTCCCGTGGACACGCAGACCCCTGCAGATGAGATCGAGCGTTTGATCGAATATGTCGATGCTCGCGCTCTGATTGCGCCAATGGAGACTCTGCAGTCAGTCGATGAGCTCACCTCGCTGTTGCGAATCGACCTGGATAGTGGCGACAAAGTCATCGGTGACCCAGCGGGGGAGGGCAAACCCGGCCGTAAGATGGCAGATGTCGAATTTGTGGAACCGACAGTCGACGCACAGACCCAAGCATCCATCATCTTCACCTCCGGAACACGTGTCGATCCACATGGCGTCGTCCTGACACATGGAAATTTCGTCGCCGATCTGGTGGCGCTGGCAGAAGTACAGCCAGTCGAAGCGTCGGACCAGATTCTGTCGTTACTGCCACTGCATCATGGACTCGAATTCACCGGCGGGTTGTTGATGTCTCTATGGGCAGGAGCGACGACGAGTTTTATCGACAACCTGAACAGTCGCCGAATTCTGGAGATGATGACGACGACGGGAACGACGGCGATGATCACCGTACCCCGCATCCTTCAGTTGCTCGTCGATCGACTGAGCCGCGTTGAACCAAGGGGAGTTCATGGGCAGAGCCCGGAGGCTGAGGCGCTGCGGCGACTGCGACTGATCGTGAGTGGTGGCGCACCGCTGGGCGGCCGTCTCTTTGACGCCTGCGTGAAGTTGGGGCTCACCGTGCACGAGGGATATGGTTTAACGGAAGCGTCTCCCATCGTCACGGTGAATCCCTCTGGTCGTGCCAAGAGAGGCTCCGTGGGCCAGGCATTGCCTGGTGTCGAGCTTCGAATCGAGGGAGCGAAGGCACTGGGTGAGGCGGGACATGTGTTGGTTCGCGGCCCCAATGTCATGGCGGGCTATTTCGGTCGTGCGGACATCACGGCGACTGCCCTTGCTGATGGATGGCTGCACACGGGCGATATCGGTCGTCTCGACAGCGATGGATATCTCTTCCTCGTCGGTCGATTGAAGGATCTGATCCTGACCGGTGCCGGCAAGAATGTCTATCCAGAGGAAGTGGAATCGTTATACGGCGGCTTGCCAAATGTGGCGGAGTTCGCCGTCGTCGGCGTGCCCTCGCCGCGGACCGGTGGCGAAGAAATTCGTGGGATCGCCGTGTTGACGCGCCAGGCGGCACAGGAAGATGGTGCCGCTGCAGAAGCGCAATTTCGTCAACAGGTCTACTCGCGGGCACGTGAATTGCCGACCTATCAACGCATTCAACGACTGCATATTCATGACCGACCTCTGCCCAGGTTAGATGATGGCCGTGTCGATCGACGTGCACTGACAGCAGAGCTCGTGATGGATCCAGGGCGTGCTCCAGAGACGGTGGGCACCGAGCCCTGGGAACGACCCGTCTACGACTGGCTTCACAAACGAACAGGTCTGGAGACGGCGGAGATCCGTCTTCTTGCGACGGCACCTCTGGATACACTCCTCGATTCATTGATGGCGGCTGAGTTCAGTGCCTGGCTCGAACCACACCTCGGTGTCGACGAGATGAGGAGCATCGATCGAAGTGACGTGAGTCTGGCGGATCTTCTTCTTCGCTGGCGTGCAGGACTGTCGGCGGCGAGTGTGGCAGGAAAACTCGATTCCAGTGAAGACTACTGGCACGACGCAGTTGCATCTGTCGCGCCAGGAAGGGTTGGAATCGGGCCCTTGCGTCGGTTGTTGTGGTCCTTAGCATCTGGACCGCTGAGAGGATTCCTTTCTCTGCGAGTCGATGGATTGCAGAATCTGCCGTCCAAGGGCCCATGTCTGTTTGCCGCCAATCACGTGAGTGATCTGGATGCATTGGCGATCCAGTTGGCCGTCCGCTCGCGTACTGGGCCCATCATCGTCGCAATTGATGGAGACCTCATCGAGAGACGAGGTTGGGAGGTTTCCTGGTGGTCCTGGATGCTGGGTGCGTTACGCCTGGATAAATGTCGTCAACCAGAAGAGGGGCTTGCCCAGTTGGCATCGGCCCTGCGTGACGGGAACAGTGTGTTGCTGTTTCCTGAAGGACGCCGGTCTCCCAGTGGCCAATTGCGTGGATTCAACAGTGGCATCGGTCTACTGGCTCTGGAACTGGATTGTGCCGTGATTCCAGTGCACGTTGCGGGAAGTCTTGATGTATTGCCCGGCAGCAGTCGTCGGCCGCGTCGGCATCCCGTGCGTGTCCGAATTGGTGCACCCGTGAAGCCTGCCTCCTCCACTGAGAGACCGGGGTTATCCATGTATGAACGCTATCGCGAGCTAAGTGAGTCGGTGCGCTCCCAGGTGGCGGACCTTGGAGATCTGTCCATACCGACGATGTCCGCTAAGGGCTGATCGAACCCTATGTATCCCTATTGGCTAGAAATCGGCTCATTCCAGCTTCCCACCTTCGGTCCCATGGTGGTCCTCGGATTCCTGGTCGCCCACTGGGTGATCAAACGTGAATTGCTCAACCGTGAATTAGATCCGGAACTGGCGTCGCACCTGGTGACGGCTGCTGTCGTGGGTGGTTTGGTTGGAGCCAAGGGCTATTTCGTGCTTTTCGAATTGCCGCCCTGGGCCACTTGGGGAGACAGCTTGCGTGCAGTTTTCTCCGGCAGCGGGCTCACATGGCATGGTGGCTTCATCGTTGCCACCGGTGCCGTGATCTGGACGATTCGCCGATATGAAGCGCCTTTGGCGCAGGTGGCCGATGCCGTGGGTATGGGCCTCGCCATTGGTTACGGTATTGGTCGAATCGGCTGTCAACTTGCCGGCGATGGCGACTACGGCATTCCAACCGACCTGCCGTGGGGTATGGCGTATCCACATGGCGTTGTGCCGACGACTGACATAGTCCATCCCGCCCCCGTATACGAAACCCTCGCCGGTGCGACGATCTTCGGGCTCCTGTGGGGGACTCGACGTTGGCTGTCCAAGTGGCCGGGACTCAGTTTCAGTGGTTATCTGCTTTTGGCTGGACTTTCCCGTTTTCTCGTCGAGACGATTCGGCGCAATCCGGAGGCTGCCTTTGGTCTCACTTCAGCGCAGCTGGTCAGTCTGGCGATGATGCTCGCGGGACTCACCCTCGCCAGTCGTCTGTTGACGAGTCCGCCCGGCGTAGATGAAGCAGGGGCAGACTGAGGTTCACCCTCGCATTTGAATTTCCAGTAAGCAAGACACAACCAAGGATCCACGATCGTGGCAGAAAGCTCCAGATACCGAAGAGTATCAGCCCTTAAATCTGCACAGGACGTTCGCAAGCATCTGGTAGATCTTGATGTCGAGTTACCCCTCGACGACGACATCTTAACGGCACCGGCGTCGCCCCTGGCGGCGTCCCTGGTTGTTGGTGACGATCTGGTTGCCGGCAATCGATTCTGCATTCATCCCATGGAGGGTTGGGATGCCACCGACGATGGCCTGCCGACAGACAACGTGCGGCGTCGCTGGCAAAACTTCGGGATCTCAGGAGCCAAACTGATCTGGGGCGGGGAAGCCTGTGCGGTTGTGCCTGAGGGCCGAGCCAATCCAAATCAGCTCATGGCACGTGAAGCGTCTCGGCAGGGATTGGCTGAGTTGCACAAGCTGATTTTTGACGCGCACCGCGAGCGTTTTGGCCTGACCGATGATTTCGTCGTTGGACTGCAGTTGACGCACTCCGGGCGCTTCTGTCGCCCCTTCAGCAAAGCGCGGATGGAACCGGTCATCGCCCACCATCATCCCATCCTGGACCGCAAGTTCCACATTGACGCCGAACAGCCCTTAATCACGGACGATGAACTGCGTCGCATTATCGATTGCTACATCATCGGTGCCAAGATCGCCCACGACATTGGTTATCACTTCGTGGATATCAAACACTGCCACGGTTATCTCGGCCACGAGTTGCTCGGTGCACACACGCGTCCTGGCGACTTCGGTGGATCCTTCGAGAACCGCACGCGCTTTCTGCGTGAGATTGTTGCTGGGATTCGCGCTGCCACGGGGAGTCGAGGCAAACCCATTGCCATCGGCGTGAGACTTTCAGCCTTCGACTTTGTGCCTTTCATGCCAGATCCCGATGGTGCCGTGGGCAACAAACTGGGGCCAGGCATTCCCGAGGACTTCAGCCACTACCTGCCCTATGACTACGGTTTTGGTGTAGAGCCGAGTGATCCGCTGGCGATCAATCTTGCCGAGACCTTTCGCTTTCTCGACCTGCTCGGCGAACTCGACATCACGCTAGTGAACCTGTCCTGCGGTTCACCCTACTACAATCCACACATCCAGCGGCCCGCCCTATTTCCTCCCAGCGATGGATACCAGCCCCCTGAAGACCCATTGGTCGGCGTCGCTCGCCAGGTGAATGCGGTGAAAGCGATCAAGCAGCGTTATCCGGACCTGGCCATCGTCGGCTCGGGGTATTCCTATTTGCAGGAGTATCTGCCCCACGTGGGTCAGGCACTGGTGCGCGAAGGTGCTGTTGATTCGATCGGGCTGGGTCGCATGGTGTTGTCTTACCCGGATCTGCCTGCGGATGTGCTGGAGAAGGGGGCGATGACACGTAAACTCATCTGTCGGACCTTCTCAGACTGCACGACGGCACCACGCAATGGCATGATCTCTGGCTGTTATCCGCTGGATGCCTACTACAAGGATCTGCCCGAAGCGACGCAGCTGAAAGAGTTGAAGGCCGCGACCGGGGCGTAGGTGGCATCCCGGTGACCGCTCAACATCGTGAGCGCCGTGAGTTGCGTGGGGCGCTTGCCGTGAGATCGGACGTTCGAATTTGCTAACACCTCAGCCAGGGGAATTCACCATGCATGACGGTTGGTTTGAAGAAGACACGACCCACGGTCCGGTGCGGATCGATCGTTTCGATGAATCGCGTCCACACGAAGGCAAGGTGCTCGGCATCGTTCAGGCTCATGCCGATGACATGCCTCTATGCTCCGGCGGCCTTGTGGCCAAACTCGTCGCCGAGGGGTACAAGGCATTCATTATTCAGACGACGAATGACGAAAAGTGTGGTCCTGGGTCCAGTGGTGATGCGATCAAGAGCAACGAGGTCGACGTCGATGCCCTGGCGAGCAGTCTCGGTATCGAAGACGTATTCAACCTAGGCTATCGTAACCATCGCCAGGAAGAGAATTCGATGCTCGAGCAGCGCTGCCGGCTGATTTTTCTTTTTCGGCATCTGCAGGTGGATACGGTGATGAGTTTTCACCCATGGGCAAAATGGGAAGAGAATCCCGATCACTACATCACGGGTCAGTTGGTGGAGTCGGCGAGCTGGATGGCAGGAATGGGGAAGGACTATCCCGAGCAGGTGCAGGCGGGCATGAAGCCTCACGGTGTGCGAGACAAGTACTACTGGGTCATGCGCCCTGGATCACCTTACAACCTGGTCACCGATATCTCGCCGCATCTCGACGAGAAGATCGCTTCCATGTCGACGAACAAGTCCCAAGGGCCGGCGGGTGCCCACGGGCGGCGATTGAAGGAACGATTGGCGAACGAAGGGCTCAAGTTGCCTGACTTCGGCGACGACGATGAGGAGGCCGATCGCGCCTACATCCGGCTATTTGGGCTGGAAGAGAACAAGCGCATGGGCAAAGCATACGCTCTGGAATACGCCGAGTATCACTACTACTTCCCGCCGGGGGGGACCTTCCCGGCCTACAATACGGGTGAGAAGATCGAGGCGTATGTGAAGGAGAATGCGGTAAGGTTGTAGGGGAGCCCTGAAGCCGCGCCGTGTGTCGGCGTCGAGGATGTCGTAGCGCCCTTCCGGTCCCACATCGAAGGAGAGCGGTCCTGCCCGATACCGATGCGTGGACCCATCGTTCGAAATAGCAGATCTGGCCATTCGCTCAGGCTACTGGCGGGCACTTCGCCCGTGGGGAACGTGCTGAAGTCTTCCTTGGATTCCCGTCCACCATCTACCGTTCAACCTAGGTCGCTGAACACACCAGATCCGAGCTGCAGGGTGCCAAATCCTTCGTGGACCCCGCGCCCGAAAAATTCATGAAGAAAAGTGGAGTCGGCAGGATTGGCTCGCGCCGTGCGATCGCACCAAGGGCAGGATCCATCAACGTGATCCGGTCTCCCTCGGGGACGGCCATCCATCCGAAATACGTTCCACTTCGTATTGCTCGTTGGCAGGTTGACGGCAGCGATGCCGATGGGTGTGCGAGCTGCTTGGGTTCACCCGCAAACCATTGCGGGACCGCCGTTGCCGCGCTGCGTACCGTGATCACACGCGACGAGAAACAGACCGACCAGTACACAGGACAGAAGCGTCATCATACTTCCAAATACGCAATACACATGCCGTCCGATGTTCGATTTTCCGGATGTAGGGTCAACTACCCAGTCACGGCTCCCGTAGAAGCGGAAGACACAAGCTTCGCATACTTCGCCATCACACCCTTCGTGTAATTCGGTGTCGGTGCCGACCACTTCACCTTTCGAGCAGACAATTCCTCATCGCTGATCGCCACGTCGATGGTGAAGGCTTCGTTGTCGATGGTGACCTCGTCGCCATTCTGAATCAGCGCGATGGGGCCACCCTTAGCCGCTTCCGGTGAGACGTGACCGATCATCAGGCCACGAGTCGCCCCTGAGAAGCGACCATCCGTGATCAAGGCCACGGTTTCACCAAGACCAGCGCCCATGATTGCGCCTGTCACATGCAACATCTCGCGCATGCCTGGACCGCCGACAGGGCCTTCGTAGCGAATCACTACGACATCCCCATCGACAATGTCACCACCCTCGATGGCGGGGACGACATCTTCTTCGCGCTCGAAGACCTTTGCCGGCCCCACGTGTCGGGATCGTTCGTGGCCGGCGAGTTTCACGACACAGCCCTCCGGCGCCAGATTGCCGCGCAGGACCACGAGACCGCCACTCATCTTGATCGGTTTCTCGGCGGGGCGAACGACCTGCTGACCTTCAGTTTCCACCGCGTCTGCTGCTTCTTCGCCGACGGTCCTGCCTGTGACGGTGATGCAATCTGCGTGCAGGCAGTCGCGCTCCTGCAGGCGCTGGGCGACGAGGGCGATGCCGCCCGCCTCATGCAGGTCGGATGCGACGAAAAGGCCACCGGGTTTGAGGCTCACCATCAGCGGCGTACGCTGCGAGATGGTCTGGAAGTCGTCAAGGGTCAAATCGATGCCGTATTCGTGGGCAATGGCGAGGAAATGCAGCACACCATTCGTCGAGCCGCCCGTGGTGGCAACCGAAGCGATGGCATTTTCGATCGACTGACGCGTGACGATGTCGCTTGGTTTCAGGCCACGCTCCACCAGATCGACGGCAAGACGACCGACTTGCCTGGCCATGTCCGGTTTCGCTGGATCTGTCGCTGGAATCGACCCCGAGCCCATCTTCGCCAGGCCCAGTAGTTCGACGGCTGTCGCCATCGTGTTCGCCGTAAACTGTCCACCACAGGACCCCGCACCGGGGCAGGCTTTCTGCTCGATCGCCTTCAGTTCGTCGGCGCTGATCTTGCCTTTGCCGTGGGCGCCGATCGCCTCGAAGACATCCTGGATCGTCAGATCACGGCCATCATGGTGTCCCGGCATGATCGAGCCACCATAGAGGATGACGGAAGGGACATCGAGTCGACCCAGAGCAAGGATGGCACCGGGCGTGGTCTTGTCGCAGCCAGTCAGAGCAACGACACCATCGAGCATGTGACCGCGGGCGACGAGCTCGATCGAGTCGGCGATGACCTCACGACTCACGAGGGAGGTCTTCATTCCTTCGGTCCCCATTGTGATACCGTCAGAGACGGTGATCGTGTTGTATTCGAGGGGCGTACCGCCCGCCTCACGCACACCTTGCTTCACGTATTCTGCCAACTCGCGCAGGTGGTAGTTACAGGGGCCGATCTCCGTCCACGTGTTGGCGATTCCGATGAGGGGTTTGTCGAGGTCAGCCTGATCGTAGCCAACGGCGCGATACATGGCACGAGCAGCAGCTCTGCCCGGTCCGGCTACGATCGTACGGCTGGGGCGCTCTTGTTCAGATAACGAAGACATGCAGAAGATCTTTCGAAGGAGGGATCAGTCGGTGGCTGCCAAGCAGGGGCGCTTCTTTGCCTCCACATTGAAGGCTTCCATCTGGTTGTCATGGAGGATTCTGTCGACGATGGCCATGGCGCTGGCCTCGCTCAGCAGGCCATCATCGACCTCTGCCTGCATGGCCCGCGTCAGCCAGCGTCTTGCCTGGATAGAATACGCGGCGGCGCTGGTTGGCCAACCCGTGTCGCCGCCAAAGGCGAAGAGTTTGTTGATCGGTGCCGTATGAATAAATCGACGAACGAAGTCAGCCGAGGAGTAGGGATCGATGGACCATGCCCAGCAAAGATCGGCATAGACATTTCGATAGTGTTTGGTCAGGGCCAGCAATTCGCCCGAGTAGGGATAGGCGATGTGCATGAGTACGAACCGGCAATCGAGATATTTGGCCAGCAGTGGAGTCAGATGACCTGGGCGGATCCGATCCACGGGCATCCGGTCGTTACCAGCGTAGTAACCCGTGTGAATTTTGAAGGGCAGATTGTGCTCTATTGCCAATTCACAGCCGCGGGCCCAGCACCAATCGCCCAGAACCTGGCGCTGGTCAGCGGCGGCCTTATCGCCATCAGTCAGTACCACTGGTAGGATGGTGGCTGCCTCTGCGTCGGAGCGTTCCTGCCAACACAGGGAACGTGCGTAAGCATGTTGGGCCTTCACGGCGATCGCGTGTGGCGCATGGCGATCGAAGATGGCGGACATCGCTTCGCGCAGACTGGCCAGGTCAGAGACGGTGACGCCTGTCTCTGTGTGCAGGGCTTCGGCATCGACGATGCCATTACAGAAGCCGGCCCAACTAATGTCGTAGAAAAAGAAGTCGGCTCCTGACGCATCCGGCGGGCAAGGCCAACAAAAGTCATCCGTCTGCACGTGATCGAGGCCGGCAGTCTGTTCCAACAGCTGCCGTCTGCCACCAGGCTGGCGCCAACCATCGAGGGTTGACTGTGCTGCCACCAGGTCGCTGGCGGTAAAGTCATCGGGCATGCCATACAGTTCGGTCGCCAACACGCGCACGGCCTCCCCATATCCCGTATGCCGAATGGCCGACCACGCGTCACCGATCGCAGCGAAGCGCTTGGCAATGTCTCCATCGGCGGTTAGATCTCGAACGGCTTCGTCACTGGCCCCCGCACTGATCAGATCTGCTGGGACATAATTCTGAAACAGATCGGCAAGGACATCCTTTGGGCCATCCTGCACCCAGTCGTTCTCCTTGCGCAAATGCTCGTGCGTATCGCAGATACGAATCTGCTGCAGATGTGCTGCCAGATCAGTCATTTCGTTTCTTTCCTGGTTTCGAGAAAACCCATTCGGCTAGTGCAAGTGCGCTGCTTCGCGGGATTGCCTCGACGAGGGAGGACGTCTATCGTGAACACGCTCAAGGCTTTCCTCCCAACGTTGCAGAGAGTGATCCCGAATCCCATGCCCTGGCATCCGGCTATCGTCCATTTTCCCATCGCCTTGCTCGTTGTCGCCGTAACAGTTGATGTCGTTGCGTTATTCATGCGGCGAGCGTCCTGGCATCCGGTGGCATGGCGACTGCTTGTGGGCGGTACGCTCAGCGCCCTGATCGCCGTGGTCACGGGAGATGCAGCCGCCGCCGACTATCGCCAAGGGGACGAGACGGCGGCCATCGTGCAGCACCATGAAGACATGGCAACCCTCTGCTTGCTACTGTTCGGTGTCGCGTCACTTGGTCGCTTGCCCATCGCCCTTGGCAGGCCGCCTCGGTGGCTCGCGTATTGGATCGCCCTGTCCGTGGTGGGTGTTGGGCTGCTAGTGTATACGAGCGTTCTTGGTGGCGAACTGGTGTATGTTCACGGCGTAGGTGTCATCCCGACGCCGTGACAGCAGCTGCGGCATCGACACAGAAATCCGCAGTGGTTCTTGAGTTAGCGCTCGATGACGCGGACCTGATTGTCGTCCTGGCCGATGATGATGATGTCCGCCAACCCGACAAAGAGGCCATTCTCCACGACACCGGGTATCGTATTGACTGCATGTTCAAGCTCTTTGGCATGGCCGATGCCCGCCTCGTCAAAGTGACAGTCAATGATGAAGTTGCCATTGTCTGTGACAAAGGCTTCTCCCGTTGAGCCCCGCCGCAGTTCAGCGCGGCCCGACAGCTCCATGAGTCGCATCTGTGCTAAGGACCAGGCAAAGGGTACAACCTCTACTGGCAGGGGTGAACGGGTGCCTAGTCGATCGACAACCTTACTCGGATCAACGATGATGACTTCACGCGTACTGGCGGCGGCAACAATTTTCTCGCGCAGGAGTGCACCGCCAAGCCCTTTCACGAGATCCATCTGCGGATCGACCTCATCTGCACCGTCAATCGTCAGATCGATGACGGGCTGATCTTCGAGACTCTGTATGTCCAACCCCAGGCTTTCGCCGAGGCGTGCAGATGCGTCGGAGGTCGGCACGCACAGAATTTCGAGCCCTTCGTCTTCGGCTCGGGCACCCAGGGCGCGAATGGCGAAGTCGGCTGTAGAGCCCGTCCCGAGACCGACAACCATTCCATCTTGCACGTACGAAACAGCCTTCGTGGCTGCCAATTCTTTCAAACGGTCAGACATGACATTCCTGGTTTTGACGGCGGTTGCAAGGTGATGAATCATGAAACTACAGGCGCATGAGATAATGGATCTGCAGGCCCACCTCTTCAAAGCCGACAGAAGGGTAGAAGTTCGAGCCCACGTCGTTCTGTTTCAGTGTCTCGATTTTTACGGCTTGCATACCCTCTGTCCGCATAAATTCGATGGCGTGTTCCATGAGCTGCCGGCCTGTTCCTGAGCCTTGGTGGGCAGGATTCACGGCCATATTGGGAATCCAACCGATGCCGGACTCGTGGTCGAGGCGAGTCGTAATGTAGCCGACCACGTCTTCGTCATCTGTTTCAAAGACAAAGACCCCGCTGGCATGGTCGCCGGCGACATCGGCATCTATGTGTCGCAACTTGCGAAATTTCCAGTCTCGGCCGTTGATCTGACCGAAAGCAGCTTCGATGTTGCGGTCGATGGAGACGCCGTCAAAGCAGATGGCTGTGATCTGTTTGAGCTTCTCAAGGTCTTCGGGTCGGTATGGCCGGATGGGCATCGAGCGGTGGATTCCATTGTTGAGTGTGAGGGGGTGACAGGTTATAGCATACCGCAGCCATTGTGCGCAGGTCAATCAGACGAAAGGGAGCGATGAGTCAGGATTCGGTGGGTTCACCCAGGGCTGGTGTCGTCGCCCATTGTGCAACACCATTTCTTACCGAGACTGGAGCCTGGATCCACCAGCAGATCGCACCTCTGAAGAGATGGCGACCGGTCGTCTATACCCAGGAAGCGGCAAATCAGGCGCAGTTTCCCGTCGAGGTGCTGGAGGATGCCGGGCAATGGTCCTGGACTCGCCGGGCGGCGAACCGTGTGATTCGCCGCTGGTCTGGGGAGTATCCGTTCTATGGTCGCTTAATGCGCCGCGATGGTGTGGATCTGATTCACGCTCATTTCGGCTACCAGGGGTGTCGCTGCCTGCGAGCACAGCGACAAACGGGACTGCCGCTGATCACAACCTTCTATGGCGCTGACGCGACATCCTTCGCTCGCCAGTCAGAATGGCGCCGCCGATACGACGAGCTCTTCGACCGGGGGACCCTTTTTCTTGTCGAAGGATCAGCCATGGGACGCCAGCTGGTGAAGCTGGGCTGTCCCGAGGACCGACTCCTCGTCCACCATCTTGGGGTGGCGACTGAACGCATCGAATTCGCCCCCCGGCAGCCGACGTCGACACCGCAGATCTTGATGTGTGGTTCCTTCAGGGAGAAAAAGGGCTTCGACGATGGTCTGCTGGCGATCGGGAAGGCTTTGCAAGGATTGCGGTCAAAAGCTCAGGGCGTTCGAATCGTGCTGATCGGGGACGGGCCTGAGCGCCCCCGGGTGGAAGCGGCTATCGAAGCGGCCGGGCTGGCGGGGAGAGTCACCATGCCGGGGATGCTGCCGTATTCAGAGGTGATCAGGATCCTGGGGGAGAGTCATCTACTGCTCCAGCCCAGTCGCGTCGCCCAGGATGGAGATAGCGAGGGCGGTGCCCCCGTGATTCTCTTGGATGCCCAGGCGGCGGGGGTGCCGATTGTGGCCACCCATCATGCAGATATTCCGGAATATGTCGTCCACGGTGAAACCGGTCTGCTAGCCCGAGAGCGGGATATTGACGGTCTGGCCCTGCACATCGAGACGCTGCTTCGCGAACCCGAGAGATGGGCCCGAATGGGACAGGCAGGGCGGCGGCATGTGGAGGCGGGATATGACGCCATCCATCAGTGTCACAAGCTCGAGAAAATCTACGACGATATCGCCGCCGGTCGCGGTGTCCAGATCTGCTGATCCGCAAAGAACTCCGGGCTGGCGAGCAGCTGAGGCGATTCGAAGCGATCCTGCCAGGCCGCTCGCTGCCGGCGAGCCCGCGACAACAGGTCACCATAGAGGTCGAGAGCCTCCTCGCCCAAAGGACCGGTCAGCACGTCAGATTCACTATGGTGAACCGATCCGGGGTCCAGCCACTCTAGTGCGTCTTCAAGACCGGCCTCAAGATTCGGAGCACCACAGACCTCCGCTGCGCGCTCGATCTCTTATCGTGCCGAGGTGGAGTCCATAAACCATTCTTGCACACTGATATATGCATTTGTTTCGATTGCGATATCCAATAGGATATGACTGTAGGCGACCCACATCTCCAGGGCAAGGGTCTGCTTGTCGATTCCTAGGGCCAGTGCCAATGGGTCGAGGTCTGGTCTGGCCACCAGTGAGCGCACACTGCTCGAAGGCTCACGGGTGATGATCATGGGGCGGATACAGCGAATCCCTAGTTCACCTAGCGTCGACAGCCAGAAGGGGAACAGGAGCACGGTGCGCGGATCTTTCCATCCCCATACGGGGGTCTGAGCGAATTGCGATTGGATGTAGTCATTGATGGCTTGCAGATTATTGTCTGTCCGCTCGATCAGTGATGAGATTCCCGGTATCTGCAGAAGCTCATCTCGTCGACCGTATCCGCTGTCGTGACGTTGGATCTCTCGCAGGATCTGAATATCTGCGCCCAGGAAGAACTCATTCTCCCAGAATCCTTTAGGGTTATCTGGCTGAGGACCCAACAAGGGTTCGCCGAGTTCCAGCCCGACAAGCTGCAGGGCGCGCGTGAACATGGAAGTAGCACTTCGATGCATGCCCAGAATGGGGACGACGCACTGTGGTGGGTGGGAGCCAATGCCGCCAGGAGCGGATACAAGAGAGTTGGTCATGTAATTGCTCAGGTATGTGGTTGTAATAGACTCTACCGCAATAAGTTAGTTAATATTATGCGACGCCTGACAGGAATCTGTTCGAGAATGAGGCGCCGTTTCACGGTAGGTAGGCGTTTGAGGGAAAGGGTAGCCAATTCGTTGTCCAGGCTCAGCAGCAATGTGGCAGCAGCAGAGGGAGTCTGCGTCTTGAGTTCGTCGGAAAGTTGATCGAGCATCGCGTCGCGGCTCTTTTTGAGTGCGACGACCTGCTGTCCGAGGGAGTTCTCCACACCCTCCAGTCGAGCAGATGCTTCCCTCGCCATGCGCTGTACCTGCTCATGTGTCAGGCCGTGCTCGATCTGTGCGAGATTTATGGGTACGAGATCTGGCAATGGCTGAGGTGGGCCCTGCGTCGGTACATCAGGGACGACTCGCTCTGCTCCCTGCTGATCCGTAGACAGTCGGGGGGATCGGGAAGGTCGCGTCGAGGCCGGTGCAGGGGCACGCTCCTGGGGAATGACGGGCTGAGATGCCACCCGAGGATTCCTCCTGGATGGTGCAGTTGTGGGTTGTGCAACGTAACCGACCACAGCGAGGATCGTCGTGAAGGATCCGCACATGGCCAGAACGATGGCAATGAAGGACTTGATACTCATGGCTCCGATTGGTGGGCTGTCGTCCAGCCTCCGGTCACCAAGCAAGGTGCAGGAGAGGAAGTCTCTTCCCTGTGAACAAATGCAAAGGGCACATGATCAATGATGTTTATGAATATGTTATATAGCATAAGTGGTTGTGTGACAATCAAATGGTCCACGTTACTGAAATTTCTTGTGCATGCCGCGGCTGGGCATCAGCCTGAACAATGCAAATGGCGAACCAGAGCCTCAGGGAAAACGGCTTCAACGGCTTGACGGGTCCGGGGTTGCAACGGTTGCAGCGTCTCGACAACAGCGGAAGCCTACCAGATCAAGGCGGAAATCTGCGACCAGAGCACGCCCATAGCGCCCATCTGCGCTGGCGTAGTTGAGATTGTGGAACCACGAGCCACCTCGAATCACGCGCCATCCTCGATGCTGATCATACCACCCATCCGTCCACTCCCAGACATTGCCGATCATGTCGACGGCACCACCTGCCGGGCCACACGCTGGATACGTTCCAGAAGGCTGTATGCCCGAGGTACGATCCCAGCCTCCGTGTCCATCTGGTTGCGGTGTGTTGCATCTCTCAGGCAGAAAGGTTGGCCCATAGCCGTATGTCACATCTGCAGAACCACGGCAGGCGGTTTCCCACTCCCACTCGGTGCACAATCGTTTGCCACGCTCAGAGCACAGCTTGGCAGCCTCATCGAAGGACACATCCACCCGAGGAAGCTGGCCGGGTCGATTCGGATACTCGTATTGATCCACGAAAAACTCATCCAGAAGAACTTCCGGGCCTTCGGCACTCGACTGAGATTGGGCTTCCCCGACGCATATCAGGGCAATGATTGCAACGTGCCAGATCAGCCACTGTCTGGCCCGGGATGCTGCCGCTACCATCAGGGAGCGAATCCGACGATGCCGAAGCGGCTCGGACGATGCAAGCCCGGATGAAGTGTAGGACTCCAGGCAGAATAGTCGGAAAGCCTGCTCGTAGACCTCATTCAAGGGGACCCTCTGCTCTCGTAATTCGTTGAATTGGGCACAGAGCTGATGTATCTGCCGCTGTCTCCCTTTTTTGCCGCACGTGGTGCATCTGCGTCCACAGATCCATCATCGGGCCATGAGTCTGAACCCCTGCGCCTCGTTCAATCCGATACAAATGGAGTCTCCATCGGTCGCCGACCTCGGGACGTCTCCCAGCGACGATTTCTGGCAGAAAGGCTGCCCATGGGATGGCCATCTCCACGATCCAACCTGTGTGGGATGTGTGGGATGTGTTGTTGACGGTGCCGACAATACCAACCGCCGTCTGCACTCCTTCAATATCCCACTCTATTGAGGAATCGCACTCCGGTTGCGAAGCCCGGACATGTACGTCCACTCGAGCGTTGAGTGGATTCACCTCCAACTCGAGGTCGTCCCGTCCGTCGCCATCGGGATCGTCTTCTTCAGGGAACAGGGCCCACATATCTGTATCGCGGCTCACAAAGGCGACGTAGAGAGCCGCGTCATCCCAGAGCAGGCGTGCTCGGGTTGCCTGCTCTATATCGCCGAACTCTGATCCCATAGTCACACGATGGAAGCGATTGATCTGCGGCGCCACGGCTCAGCCTCAGTGGGGTTCCTGTGACGAATCAGACACGTGAGAAGGCAAAGGAGACCCAACGCACGGCATCGCGCCTAAGCAGACGGATGGGGCGTGGGGTATATCCGGTAAACTATCGGCGACCGAGGTCCCCGGCAACCACTACCAGAGGCTGAGGCTGAGGCTGAATGCAGATCATCCGGCCGGAAAGTCGGGCGCACCTGACGTGGAAGATTTTTCTGATACAGGCGTTGATCAAGCAGGGGCCGTCCGCGGTTGGAAAATGCAAGAGGAGTAAAAACAGTTGCTTACGCGATAACAGGTTAAATCCTGGGACATGGCATGCCCCTTGCTCAAGTCTGGCAGGGATACGTGTGAGTGTTCACACGAATTCGAGCTGAAGAATCTAACCGCGACGACTATGTCGCCGACGACCGGGCTGAAATGATCGAAGGCATTTACATCTCCGCTTCAGGAATGTTGCCAAAGTCCTCGAGACACGAAGCGATCGCCAACAACCTCGCCAATATCGAGGTCCCTGGTTTCAAGAAGGACTCCATGTTTCTGCGTGAGGTTCGAGAAGCCAAAAAACAGCACTCAGGTGACTACCCTGACTGGCGGATCAATCGCCTTGAAGGGACCTGGACCGACTTTGAGCAGGGCAAACTGAAACGCACGGGCAACATGTTCAACATGGCCATAAATGGTCAGGGCTTTTTTGCCGTCGAAACCCCTGATGGTGTGCAATACACGCGCAATGGTTCCTTCGCTCGCAATGATCAGGGCACCTTGGTGAATCTACTCGGTCATCCGGTATTGGGTGTCAACGGTGAGACAATCACTGTGCCAGGCACATTCGAGGCACCCATCATCGACGCCTCTGGTGTTATCAAGGGGCGCGATGAATTGCTCGGGATTGATTCGGTCCTCGGACAACTGCAACTCACAGACTTTCCACAGCTATATGACCCGTTACATAAGGCGCAGACACCTTATCAACCGGTCCTGACCAAGTCAGGGAATGGATTCTACATCCCACAACCCGGGATGGTGCAGCAGGCTGCAGACCAGTTTGAACTGGCTCAGGGGTTTCTCGAGGAAGCCAACGTGCAGCCAGTGCTTGAGATGGTAAAGATGATCGACGTCTACCGCTCGTACGAGGCCGACCAACGCGCGATACAGGTCCAGGATTCGACCCTCGATCGAGCGGTCAATGACGTCGGTGTTGTGCGATAACAAAGGGGCCAGCAGAGCAAGGGGAGTGGGTAGGCGCTCACACCCCACCGAGATGAGACGCCCAGGGAATAGAGGAAACAGGAGACTACGATGAGCAGGGCCCTTTATACAGCAGCGACGGGCATGATTGCCCAGCAGATGAATGTCGACAACATCGCCAACAACCTGGCGAATGTGAATACCACTGGCTACAAGAAGAGCAAACTGGAATTCCAGGATCTGCTGTATCAGCAATTGCGACTTGCAGGTGCGACGCAAGCCGAGGGGGCTCAGGTCCCGGTGGAGTTGCAGATCGGTTACGGAACCAGACCCGTCGCAACCCAGCGCATCTTTTCGCAGGGCACAGTGATCTCCACAAGCAATCCCCTCGACATGTCGATCGATGGGGATGGTTTCTTGCAGGTCTCCCTTCCAGATGGCACGACCTCGTACACACGGGATGGTGCATTGAAGAAATCAGCGGAAGGCACAATCGTCACGTCCGATGGCTACGCCATTGAGCCGCAAGTGACGATCCCTGCCGATGCAACGGCGATCAATATTTCCTCCAATGGAGAGGTGTCGGTGAAGATCCCCGGAGACCCCGCCTTGCAGACGGTGGGGCAACTGGAACTGGCTCGTTTCGTGAATCCCGCCGGGCTGAGGACGATCGGTCGAAATCTGTTTCTCGAGACCGAAGCTTCAGGTGTCCCTCAGAGCGGACAACCTGATACCGAGGGGTATGGCAAGTTGAGCCAGGGCTTCCTGGAACTGTCCAACGTCGAAGTCGTAGATGAAATGGTGAACATGATCGTGGCGCAGCGGGCCTACGAGATCAACGCCAAAGCAATTCAGACGTCAGAAGAAATGCTCGCCAACGCCAACAGTCTGAAGCGCTAGTCATCATGTCTCGAATCCGTCCCATCGACGTCGCATTCGTGCTCGCCGCATTGGCCTTTGCCATTGTTTCGGCGGCGGGAGCACAAGGCCAGGGCGAGTCTCGGCCGCAGAATACGCAAGATACAGTGGCGCCGCAGACGATCGTTATACCGCAGGATATCATCCGCGGTGTGGTGGCCAATTTCGTCCGCGACCAATTGGCCGCAAGCGAGAATGTCGATCCCGATGCACGCATCGAGATCGATGTGCGCTGGAAACAGGATCTTCTGCTCGAGACACCGGGTGTCGTCGACTACCGCGTACGCAAGCTGTCGAACCGCCCCTTCCGTGGACCCACCGTCACACGGATGGAGATCAGTGTCGATGGTGAATTGGTACGCACGATGGCTGTCACTGTGGACACGCGTATCTATCGGGACGTCGTAGTGACATCGCGCACACTTCGTCGCGGTGAACTGCTGCTCGAGGATGGAGCTGTCGATCTGGAAGAGCGTGATGTTACGCTCCTCAAGCACGGCTTCTATACCTCCCTCGAGGAGCTGGAGCTGATCCAATCGAGCCGACCCATCGGCGCGGGAGACATCATCACTCATCGTCACGCCGAACCGGTGCCAGTGATTCACCGTGGCGATCAGATCGTGATGCTCGTCAAGAGTGCCAATATGACCCTGCAGACAGTTGGCGAGGCCATGCAGGACGGCGGTATCGGCGAACGCATACGAGTACGAAATGACGCATCGGGTAAGGTCCTCCGGGGAGAGATTCTGGAGTCCGGTCTCGTGCAGGTTCAGGGGGTATGATGAGGCATCAGCTTTCCATCGTCTTCGTTGGGTTGATGACTGTCGGTGCGCAGGCACAGGCGGGATCGATGTTCTCTGATCCCAAGGCTTCGTCTGTGGGCGATGCTGTGACGGTGATCATTTCGGAGAACGCCTCGGCATCGAATCAGATGTCGACATCGACGGAGAAGTCGAATGAATTGCAGGTTGCCAGCAATATCCCAGGTGCTGGCAATCTCCTGAGTTTCGTGCCACTGCATGCGCTCGATAGTGACTACTCAAACGCATTCGACGGATCCGCATCGACGTCGCGCAGTGCACGTCTGACGGCGCGCATGACCGTGTCCGTCATCGACGAGCTACCCAACGGTGATCTGGTGCTTGATGGCGTGCGCACACTAAAGATTAACGGGGAGACCGAGGCAATCCATCTGAGTGGCTCGATCAATCCTGCACTGATTCGCGCTGACAACACCGTGCCCTCTGCAAGTATCAGCGATCTCAATATCGAATACACCGGCAAGGGTTCCATGACGCAGGGAACTCGTCCCGGCATCTTCGTTCGTTTCGTCAACTGGCTTTTCTGAACGCAGGGAAGCGGAAAACGCCATGCATCGTCTTATCTTTTTCATCTGTTTCTGTGCTGTCATGATCGTGCCCGTTGGGCAGGTCTGTGCAGCAACTGCGGTCCGTATCAAGGATCTTGCTCGACTGCAGATGGGACAGGAAATCCCGCTGACGGGGATGGGTCTTGTCATCGGTCTTGAAGGAACCGGCGATGGTCGTCAGGCCAGCTTCACGCTGCGCATGCTGGCGAATATGATGACTCGCCTCAATCTCACGGTAGATCCCAGTGCGATCCGTGTGCGCAATGTTGCTGCCGTAAGTGCAACCGCGATTCTGTCGCCCTATGGCCGCACGGGGAATCACATCGATGTACAGGTCGCATCACTCGGCGATGCAGCTTCGCTGCAGGGCGGAACGCTGCTATTGACACCCATGGCTGGCCCTGATGGCAAGGTCTACGTGCAAGTGCAAGGACCGATCAGCATCGGCGGTTTCAATCTGGGTGGTGGCGGTGCGGGCACGATTCGCAAAAATCACTCCGTCGTCGGTACGATCCCCAATGGTGGGATGGTCGTGGCCGAACCAGAGAGACTGATCGACGTGACGGGTTACGTCCAGGTCACACTCTATGACCCCGACTGGACCACCGCCGCACGTACTGCCTGGGCCATCGACGAATACTTCGGCGAGTTCGGTCTGGCGAAAGCAGTGGATGCTGGCACAATACAGATCCGCCTGGACTCGCAATTCGCTCAAGCGCACCTGCTGACAGAGTTCATGGCTGACATCGAAAAGATCACTGTTGTGCCTGACCTGCCGGCGAGAGTTGTCGTCAATGAGCGCACAGGAACCGTCGTGATCGGTGAGAACGTGTCTGTTTCATCCGTCGCCATGTCGCACGGGGCTCTTAAGTTGAAGATCCCTGGAGATGCCTCAGAGGGTGATCTATTCGGCGGCGGTGCGGAGGTTGTTGAAGAACCCGACCATTTACATCCGATGATCAACAATTTCGACGTCGGTGCCATGCCGACCGTGCGCGAACTGGTACGCAATCTGAACGCTCTCGGTGTCACGCCCCGAGATCTGATTTCAATTCTTCAGTCCCTGAAGACGGCCGGCGCACTGCGCGCCGACCTCATCATCCAATAGGGTGAACGACGATGTCTGACGGTAGCATGATCAGTGGTCTGGGTGCCATGGGCGACCCGTCGCTGATCGGCAAGAAAATGGAAACGGGTGCACAGATTCGAAGTCTGAATCGGCTCGACGCCTTACGCGCGGGCAGCCGTGGTGATACGCCCGAGGCGCAACGTGAAGCACTGCGCGAGGCGAGCCGTCAGTTCGAGGCTGTGTTTCTGAACCAGATGCTCAAGGCGATGCGCGAGACCGTCGGTGACGGAGGGTTGATCGAGAAGAGTCAGGGAGAAGAGGTCTTTCAAGGCATGCTCGATGAGGAGTGGAGCAAGTCTCTCGCTGGACGCCACGGCTCAAGAGGGCTGAGCGAAATGCTCTATCGGCAACTGGCCCGTCAGATGGGCCTCGAAGAAGAGGCCGGCAACTCCAATCCCTCACAGCTCCCCGCAGCGGCCGCCTCCCCACAGGTAACCCATCCGCTGCTACTGCAACGTGGTATGATGCCATTGGGTGGTGTCGTGCCGGCAATACAACTCCCACCGGCAATGGTGGGTACGGAAATAACTGAACGATGAGTGAACGATCCAACAACGAAGGCATTCCTCTGCAGCCTCTGCACGCAGACGAGGAAATGTCGACAGCCGCGGCTTCTCGACGTTTGGTCGAGGTGATCAATGAGGAAGTCCGCGTATTTCATGAGCTACTCGATTGCTTGCACTGTGAGCAGAAGGCGATCGTCGACGACGACATCGATGCGATGACGGCGACGACGATACGCAAGACAGACCAGGTGATCCTTGCGCAACGTCTCGAAGGGGAGCGATTGCGTCTCGTGCGCATGCTCTCTGAGCAACTCGAGGTCGATCCTGAGCACGCAGATTTGCAGAAACTGATTGCTGTCATCGACTCCCGTCATTCGGAGGAGTTGACCCGCATACGTCAGGTGTTGCTCGATCTGAATGGCAAAATCCGCCGCACGAATGAGAACAATGCCTTTCTCATTCGCCAATCGAAGCGATACACAGACCGGTGTCTCAATATCCTGACGGGTGACCCGAGTGATCGTGGCATGTATGGCAAGTTCGGCAAGAACGTAAAGCGTATGCAGAACCCTAAGCCTGTCCTGAACCGGACAGCGTAAAGAGCACAAGAGAGATTCCATCGTGACCACACTCGCAAGCAGCATCGAAATTGGCCGTCGGGCACTGCAGGCGCAGCAGACGGCGCTGCAGGTCACAAGCCACAACATTGCCAATGCTAATACACCGGGCTTTTCGCAACGCACGGTGGAGTTGGAGAACGTGGCTGGTGTGCCTGGTGGCGTTGGCGGCGGCGTCCACGCTGCATCCGTCACGCGTGAGCGCGATCAGTTTC